>Ga0307507_10004097_pt1 | contig 26585 bp, 20 predicted proteins | sample 7_EM_MG_FD_207223 | JGI IMG/M metagenome (GOLD analysis project Ga0307507, IMG submission 207223) | Populus trichocarpa ectomycorrhiza microbial communities from riparian zone in the Pacific Northwest, United States - 7_EM | ecosystem: Host-associated > Plants > Roots > Unclassified | place...
CTAAGTCTTTAATTAAGGACTAAGTTGCTTCTATTAGCAGTAGTATAGAAGAACTACCTAAGATAGGTAAGTGCGTAAGGGTGCCTAGATTATATCTTAGATACATTATTAATCTATCCTAGATATATCTCTGCGCACTTTAGGGTGGCTGTATATTATTAGCTATTTCTAATACTAAGATTGCACGATCTTAGATATACCAAAAATAAAGTATAGTTGCAATATTATATAATTAAGTGTAGCTTTAATAGCGATAATTTTAAAGAATTTTATATTAAAAGCTTATAAAGTGTGCGTGTACGGTGCTAAAGTTCATCTAGTGTAAGATTTTGCGACGTGGCGTATTTTAACACTCCCGGAGCTTTCGGCAACACTGGCCGAGCTGTATGCTCCGAAGGGTGCGTGGTGGACATCTAAATCGCTAGGACAGCTTAATTACCACCCTAAAACCTACTAAAAATTAGAAAATTTATACTTTAATATCTTAACAACCACTAAATAATAAATTCTAATAATTTGGATTTAGGCTTTTATATATACTTTACAGCTTCTATTAAAGTTGCATAATAAATAGTTTAAAGATATAGTATTTTGGCCTCATTTCAGCCTTACTTTGGCCCCCAAATTTTAATATCTTAAAAACTACTAAACTATTTATTATATAACTTTAATAAAAGGTATAGAGTATATATAAAAGCCTAAATCCAAATTATTAGAATTTATTATTTAGTGGTTGTTAAGATATTAAAGTATAAATTTTCTAATTTTTGGTGGGTTTTGGGGTGGCGATTGAGCTGTCCTGGCAATTTGGATGACCACCACCCACCTTTTAGGTGGGTGGTCAAGGCATAGCTACGAAGGCCACGGATAAAGCTTTAAAACACTAATATATATTTATAAGCTAATATCGTATTTATATCGCTTTATAACGATAAGTATATCGCGATAAGCTTATAAACAACGTTATCGTTAGGAGCCCTGCTCTGGAGTTGCATGGATGGCACCAGTCTTATTTGCCTTAGCTCCTCCATTTTCATACTACTGGATTTGCATCACCTAGGAATAGATCTCGCCTTTATCATATCAACCGTATTCTTAACGTCGACGCAACCGCCCGGATACCAGGGCATCGCCGGTGCCGTCCGCTCCGTTCTCGTAAATACGGCCACCGCATTCTCCTTAGGCATCTCACACATTATCTACTCCGAAACTCAAAAACGGGGAATTTCCATATCAGCCAGCTATAAGTGGGTATTACGGCTTGCGACCGCTTCCTCCCGCATCGGGTTTCTTATCCGCTTGTTGTTGGTGCGGATTCCTAAAGCAAGTGGCTCTTCACATCCGGATGATACGGACAAAGTTACACGAGACGGACCCATTCCAACTTCCCGAACGATTATTTCCTTAGATATATTTCCTACTCCGGCGAATTATACGTTTGCTTTTTTCGAGGCCTCACTGAGACGCATAAGAGAGTTATAGCAACTAGTTGGCCTTTTGAGAGAACGATAAGCATTCACAGGTGGACAGGGATCTTATGCGCATGAACCTATCCCTCGGGGCCATCATGGCCTTCCTTGCAGCCTGCACACTAGCAATTCCTAAGAACGACACTCCTAAGAACAAAGCGGTCTCCAGCACCCCCACCCCACCTCACTCCCAGAGCCCTTCTCCGTCGTCTCCGTAAACCTGGACCCGGACATGACGCTGCACCAACTGCAACACGACCTCTCCGAAAACGGCTACCGTCTACGCGCCGACAGCCCAACATACGGCGACTCCTCCGTCCTCGACTAGCCCCCCAAGCCCGGCGCCGCGGTGGTAGGAGTCGAGCTCTCTAAGGTCGACCGCGCGAAGCTGCAGCTGCAGAACACCAACGCGATCAAAACGAGCGAGCACAAGCCCGCGACGTGCAAGCTCGCGTACAACAGCTGGGGCAAGCAGTGCGTGGCCGTGTGGTTCAACCCCAGGAGCATCTCTTATCATGCTACTTTCGACAAGAACGGATGCAGGGTTTTCGGAATTAACACTGTGTCGTTGTTGGCGCAGCGGAAGGCGCAGATGGATAAAAGTAAGGACATACGCAAGGATTGGGACAAGAAGTGCGTGAACAAATGGGATGGCGGTAAGTATAATCGCTGGAAGATTGAGGCGTTCTAGAACGGCTGTGATGGATATGAGTTGGGATTGTAGAAAAGTGTGAACGCTGATAAGGCGACGGATAGGATGTGCAAGGATATTGTGAAGGGTTGAGGAAAGAGTTGTGTCAAGAAGTGGAATGGGAAGGAGTGTCCGTTATACAAGATTTTATTTGTGGTCAATAAGTGTAAGGGTGTGCTGAAGGCATCGGAAAAGGAGCTAAAAAATTAGGACTAGGTTCCTGATGTGGAGCAAGAACGGAATCTAAAGCCTGTGGCTTTTCTTATCGCTTTTCCATTTCGTAGGATGCTGACTTCCTCGATCCCAAAATAGACCACAAAAAGTTTCTGGACTTGCTAGAATTTAGTTACCTCTAGGTAATAAATCTAGCTCAAAATGCTTTTTAGAATTTGTGGAAAATAACTCCCATCTTGAGGCTCACATGGAGCTAGAGGAATACCTGCCGTGTGCTATCAACTGTCGCATAATCGTGATACTGGGGCCCCGCCCTCAACTGCGTCATCCATCTCATCATCCACTTTATCAGTGGGGTCGTTCATGCTTGCGGGCTCCATCGTATCCTCTGAGATGGGCGCTGCACCATTTTCCGCAGGCTTAGATTCAGGCGTAGATTGAGGCGTAGATGGGCCTGTGTCTTCCTTGGGTTTATTAAAGCGCTCCTTAGAGTGGTCAATGAGAGGAGAGTCATCGTTGTATAACCGTAGCAGCAGTGCCCTTTAAAAACTTAGCAGGTCTGCAAAAGCATATCGGAAATACATACTCACTTTCGCTCTTCTTTTGGAAGCATTAAATTGAGCGAAGACATGCTTCTCCATAATGGCAAGACCATCCGCTCCCTAATTTGAGTTGTTAGCTATGTCAATGAAAGATGGCGAGAGTGTCTTACTTGAAGCCATCTTCATCATCGCTTGTTTCGACTCTCAAAACGCAGCATCCCATGGCGATATCTCGGACCCTCTCCCCAATTTCACCCAAATCCTTCCAGCCGTCGCGACCAACCTTAGGGAACATCTCGATCAAGAGTTTTCTGAGAGTCTCACGTTTGTAAAGGCGTACGACCCTCTTTTCGCCAACCCAAGGTTCAATAATGGGCAACCCGTCGGACTGTATCCGCCACCTGCAAGTATCTTGCCCTTGCGCATCTTGCTTCATGAACATCTTCACTCCGCAATGAACGAATTTCATGCCCTTGCCTTCCATACGGGTGAGAATCTCCCGTGCAAGAGCAGAGGTGTAGTATATCGCCTTCACAGGCTGGCCGGTTGCATTTCGGACCATCCATCGGTCTCGTGGGAACCTTGGGGATATCTCATAAAAATCGTAAATTCTGACGAGTTCCTCATGATTTGGATCTAGGTACTTGAACGGTTCTTCTTGCGGTTGATTTGACTTCTTTTTGAACGGCTGGTTAGACTTAAATCGAGGTGAGTCCTTCGCTTCGCTGGGAGTATTTTCAGCCTTGGGTACTGGGGGAATATCATCTGTGCCAGCCATTTCTGCATCAGCATTTTTCAGAGGAGCACCCTTAGGCTCTACTTGCTCAACGTCAGCCTCTACTTGAGAGGCGCCCCCTGTTTTTAATCGTTTTGGGGAAGTTGAAATTTCACGATCTTCGTCGAGGCCTCGTTTGCTGGGTGAAGCAGGCGGTGGTGTCTCGTTTCCGTTTTGTTGAATAGCTGAAGAAGTAGGAATAGGGGTGGAGGCGCTCTTTTTGGGTCCCGACTCAGGGCGCGTCTTGATTTCTGAGAGCTTTTCAAGCACAGTGATGAAGAACCCGCCAGTATCCTGGAGGTGGGGATATACTCGGATACACCTTTCGAGAGGGACTCGATCCTCCTCAGACGATGCAATTGGAGGAAACATCGCTTCGGCTAGTCGTCCAAGACCCTCCTCTCCTTTTGCTTGCTTTTCATCCTCTACATGTTTCCAAGTGTCCCAGAAGCGTCCAGTCTTGTCCATCATTTTCCATTTTGTAAGCCCAGGTTTTCTCTTGAGGCCAGGCAGAGCATCGCTGCAGTCAACTATGCGCACATTTGATAGCCCACCGCATCGCTCGATAGCACTTGAAACAGCAGCTTCGTTCTCCACGGGATTTAAGCTGCAAGTTGAGTAGACTACCCGGCCACCAACCTTGAGCATCTGGAGGGCTCGGACAAGGATGCGGACTTGCATGGTGTGTAAGCCCAGGCCATTACTAGGCGTCCAATCTTTCCAGACACCAGGATTTTTCCGACAGGTACCGTCTCCAGAACACGGTACATCTGCCAATATGCGATCGAATTTGAGGTACTTTTTAGCTTTTCCTGGTTCGGACTCGATTTCAATTGAAGGAAACATCGTGGCGTCATGATTTGTAACAATCAAATTTGGAGAGTTGAGCCGTTTCACTTGGTGCACAAGCATGTGCGCGCGCCGATTATCGATGTCATTCGCTATGAGAAGACCTGTCGATCTTCCATCGTCCGACCAGTCATCTTCAGCCTCAGCTTGTGACTTCTCTGCCTCGATTTCCTTTCCATCCGGACTCATTTCCCGACCCTGTTGCTCAGCAATCTTATGAAGAACCTTCCAGACTCGGAGTTCTTCGCCCCCATGCACCATTTCTGCCAATTGGGCGGATTTACTGCCAGGCGCAGCGCACAAGTCCAAGACTGTCATTCCTGGTTTGATATCCATTAACAGTGGGGGTATCATGCTCACAACTTCTTGTCGGCTGATATTTCCTATGCTAGTTTCAGAGACCAAGAATTTTTGAAAGGATGCAAACGGTGGGAATTTGCGAATGACCTGTTTTGGGGTGGTCATTGACCAGGCCAGCTGTTCCGGATACCATGATATTGGCGTGGGAGGCTCAACAAGCTGGCCGTCGAATTTCACGGCAGTAATCTCGGGGATATATGTGTCTATCAAGCGCTGCTGAACTGCAAGCGCATGCCTGAATCAATTAGCAATGGAATTGATCCTAAAGGAATTGGGTTCGTAGAATACCCTTTAGATCCAGCAAAACGGAAGCTATTTGGCAGCTCCTTACGCATTGCTGCCCAGAATTCATCATATTCTCCCTCGCCGACGAGCTCAAGCCCAGTGTAATAGCCCTCGAAAATCTCATTCTGCTTTTGTATCTCTGTGTAGTTTGTGCCTGGTCCGCGAGATCCACCACCTCCGAATCCTCCCCTTCCACGACCTCTGAACTACATAATAATTGTTAGATTGTAATGCCACAGAAATTATTGGAATTCTTACATTTCTGCCACCGCGTTTCCCCATGGTATCGTATGGTGATAGGTGACTGGAGCTCTGAGAGGAATTTCGTGACGGAGATTTCGCGGGGACTCGGAGCGCAGGTGGCCCGAAATGCTAGCGCCCAATGTGCCCCTCCCTCGCTCGCTCCAGCCCAGGACGCTCAGACCAGACTGTCTCGCTGAACACTCGCACCCAGTACGATATACGTGATTGATACGAGGACCTCCCGCAGAGGCCACTCGTGTAGGATAAAATCTCCTAAGTTAAGTATCAACTCTTGCTTTGTGGTCAGCTGAGATGCGTCACTCTTGCTCCTCATAGACCGGCCTCTTGCCAAGTAGTAGTACCGCTAAGACCAGGATAAATCTGTATTGTTTGAGTCTTGTGCCCTCTCTTGACTTCATTAACGTTGTTGAGCGTAAAATTACCCCATCCTTCTCTGGTTCTTTTGGTTCTCTTTTTCAACTTAACTCGATGCAGCGCTTACGACGGCGACTGTATCATTTCCTAGTTCTTGCGATTTCTTTTAGCGCTATAGTTTCCCTTCTTCCATGGCGAACATCACCGTTCTCATGGACATCTTCAGGATGGAACCCTTCGAGCAAAGATGATCTTAAATACGCTTATGCAACGTTTCTTGGTCCTCCAACCATCTACCACTCTGAGTCCGAAGCAGACACAGACTCAGACCCCTACTTTACTTCCGTCCGCCTACTTACATACCAGCTTCTTCACTCCCCCATCACACGCACCAGTGCAAAAACTCCCATCCCATTCCTAGTGCTCACTCTCCCTTCTGTACCAACATCTCACCTCTCAACCCTCGCCGCCGCCGGCGCAACCATCATCCCAATCCAGCCACTCGATCTTCCCGAGACCTTCAACCAACGCCTAATCACCCACTCACGCTTCCGCGACGTCCTCTCCAAACTCCGGCTATGGCAACTAACAGCCTACACCAAAATCGTCTTCCTCGACGCCGACACGATCCTGCTCTCCCCCTTGGACTCGCTCTTCACAGACCTAGACCTCAGCACGCCGCTCGCTACGCTCCCCGGTAATAGCAGCGCCGCTCCCACTGGAGCACCGCCTCCATCCACGTACCTCCTCGCCGCCAGCGCCGATACGTGGGGCCCCCAGTCTGAGTGGCTCAAGCCGGGACACCCGGAGTACCTCTGCGCGTGCTTCATGCTGCTCTCCCCCTCGGAAGAAATGTTCCGGTACTACACCTCCATTCTCAGCGGGCCCGATGCGCCGTCCAATGCCGCATATCCGGAGCAGGATCTGCTGATCTATGCGCACCGGCGGGACGGGCGGATGCCGTGGCGGCGGATCCCGGTGCAGTGGAGTGCGAACGATGGGAGGTTGGTGGGGGAGCTGGCGGGCGGCGTCAGGAGCTTGCATGTTAAGGCGTGGGAGAGGGCGCAGGGAGGGAATGCTGCGGATGAGGGGACGAGGGAGGTGTGGAGGGGATTGGTGAGGGAGATGGAGGAGTATTACAGGGCAGAGGGCATGGCTTGATGCACTTCTCGTCGAGTGGGTCCAGTGGGAGGTATTGGACTGCCCTTTCTTTGGTTGTGCGAGCTTGCGATCTCAACCGAGATCGAAGAGCGCAGTGCGATGTTGAGTTTCCTTAGTTAAGAAATAGGCGCATTGCTGGGCGCGGTCTTCTGGAAGAGGAATTCGAACTTCCAACCATGCGATAGAAATTTCTTCGCGTTGCTCTCGAAGCTCAGCATAATTAAAACTTTAGGTAGATGCCTGTCACCGCTGTTTATTAATCATTTACTAACCATATTTCTGTGAGCTCAACAAAACTCTAGACACCATCTAGTCCAATGAAGAAATGCCAAGGAATCTAGAAAAAGCTGTGGAAAGAGTTTCATGAGAATCAAAAACGCCGTTGTCTGCGATATACGGAAAAATTAAAATAACAATTTCCTAAAAAGTTGTACAATAGGCAGCAAAAATTTGGTCAAGGCTAAGGAAGTATGAAGAGTAATTCAGTTCCTCATTGCAAAACACGTACTCTTAGTATGCCTCTAAGTAAGGCATATATAGGATTACAGTATGATTATAGATAGTGCCCAGCAAAGTATCGAATATCCAGTTCTATACAATTCTACAGTTACAATAATCCGCCACTTCTCAGCCAAGCTCATGAGATGGATTTGACGCTCGCTGTGGCTGCGAGACAACAAGTTGCTCCCGTTGTCACCATTGTCACCGAATGAAACCCATAGCAACAATAAAAGCAAAGGATGGCACGGCGCACCAGAGCAGAACGCCGTTGTTCTAGTCCATCGGAGAAGAGCCCAAACGCAACGTATGCATTGCTCCTGAGAGACATTGCTGAGGAGTTGCACCAGCAACCGTTAAATACTCCTATCTGTGCGACGGTGATGATGCTAAGAATGCTGGCGGTAATTACCATGTCTTTGGCGATGGTGCTGAACCATAGGTTGTTGGCGCTGACAATGTAGTGCTGGAGGACGAAGTTGACTATGCTGCTTATGAGCTAGAGCGGCATGATGAGATTCTGGGTGAATGAACGACAGCTGAATCCGACCTTGGGCGCAAAGTAAGACAACACGAGTGCTGGCACATTAGAACCGATGAGCATCACACCAAAAGATATCAGCCCAAGATCGATATAATTCCGACCAGCTCCCGGGCCTAAGTTGACAATTTCTGGTTCTTTGCGTGGCCGCCAGCAGCAGCTATTCATGCCGCACCAAGGCGCCAGTATGCCCCAAGTCTTGATATTGTCAAGGCCCCTAGCGATACTGTCCTCTCAATTCTCTAGCGGTCTGGGAATCCTATAATCCCAAGGTTGAAATGAATTTTGGGAAGAGCTCTGGAGTGACTGGAATGCCGTTATTGACTCTGTGGATGGCAAGTTTGCGGCGAAGATCCTGGATGATGTTCAAGACTGTCGATGTTGATATAAAGTTTCCAATGTTGCCGCTAATCTTTACCAGAGTGATCAGGATGAAAAACATAGTTACAACTGCGATGGTATGCGCTGTTTGACTATTCCCGCTCTGACCCAGACTGAGTGTTCTAATCAACGCTCCAATGATAGCACTGATGAGGCCGATGATCGCGAACCATGTAACACGTTCGGAGTCGAATCGGTTGGATCTGATCTGGTGGCATGCTTCTTGGATAAAGTATTTTCCATCTCGTCGAGGACTTGACACTTGACTGTAGTACTTCTCGATGGGGTGTGCACAGTCATAACGTTACCGGGAAGGTTCAAAATAGACTGTATGCTCCGACGAATACCGCGGTGGTTTTCTGGAGGTAGTTGTGTCGACCGCACGAAAATTTGGCTGCGTGCTTGTAGGAGAAGAGTGCTTCAGGGCATTTTACCAGCCCATCTCTTCGTACACGGTTAGAATAGGAGCAGTGAAATTACTCTCCCCTATGCCAAAGCTCAATACACATCGATAGATCCTTCGGGAAATCTCTTGTCTTGTGAGCATGCTCCACATGCTGTCGACTGGATCACCAATGAGATGCATGATAACGGAGAAAGTATTTGATGCAGACAAAGGAGGAAAGTGAAAGTGTGCAACGAGAACGACAGCTGGGAAGACCCAGAGAGAAGGACGTAAGATTGTTTCCTTTGCTAGCCAAAGTTCGTAGCCATCGTTGCATAGTCTCTCACATCCTCGATAGAGGACTAGCAGCTGCGTTGCGTTTAAGCGGTATGGGTGGGTTTCATCCCAAGGCTGGAAAAAAACCTTGGGGGTCCGGTTTGCCAGAAACGTTCCAAAGAGGAAGGATCTTCTTGATGTAGCAGAAAGAAAAGTTGAAGTTCTAATGTTCGCTGAATGCGCTAGCAAAAGTCAAAAGGGTAGCGAGGAGTAGGAGGGTGCTCGTCGTACTCATGACGTTAGAGATCATGGACCAGCCCTTTGGAAAGCTGCGTGATTGAAACGTGCATACCCAGGGAGGTTCCCAATTTAGTTATAGTCAGAAGGCAGCGGATCACACAATTGCTGGAGCTTGAGGCTTCAAAGACAAAACCCCTAAAAAATCAACAATACACATAGTGTTGGAGTAGACACTTGACGACCCCTCCTGGTACTATGAACGCTCATTTTAAAATTAGAAGGCAATAGGGCAAAACATATAGAAGACGCTAAATGTGTAAGAGTATGCAGCAAAAAAAATGCATAGAGGGGAATTTTCTTAGGCGAGGAACGTCAAAATTTCTGTCCTTTGCGGGATTTACTGTCACGCGCGCGTAAGCGAAGTACCGCCATAGTACGACTTAGCGAAAATCACTTTCCCTCTATGCAGTTTTTTTGCTGCATACTCTTACTTCAAAGCAAACATTATACCGTGAATGGCTCTTTCAGGGCGTCCACGAAACCGGGCAGATGCAGTATGAAAGCTGAGTCTCTGAAAATGTTCCGAATGAAGCAGTTTGGAGAGGGCACTTTGACGACTGAAACAGGAAATGTGTTGGGTCCGCGAACTCCTACCAGCTTGGATTGGTGTCTAATCTTATCAGTTTGGAGATTGTTTATGTATGACGGCCCGACTGCTTGCCCAGATCTAGTGAGCTGAAGGTTCAAGTGAGCTGGCGTATGATTGCCACTCTTTGAAGCGCTTATCCATGTGGTTTTGAAGAGCGGCACCGGACGCCATACAGCAGAGGTGATCGGCGCGCCCCGAACTCGACAAAAACCCGGAGGATGCTCCCAGCCCTGGCGTTTGAGAAAGCCTTCTCCAAAGCGGTTGGTCTGGCCTGGTTGCATGATGGTGTTGAGGTGCTGATGCCAACCCGCCTGAGGTTGACTCCGGAAGATCTACTATGGGCGCTCTTGGCTTTCCCAGACTGCAGGTCTTACTCTAAAAATAGCATGGTGGCTTCGATTGTTCGAATCATCCTTTCTCTCCCGCTCCACCCCTGATGCTTTTTCGTACTTATCGTATTTCGCTCAGTGCAAAATCTTGGCTTGAAGGTTGCTAAGACATTGAGCCTTGCAAGCTTCACATTCCTCCTACGTTTTCTTAATCACTTTCGTACTTTAAGATGCCTTTAGTATGACTCAGATGTACTACTAACTTAGGATATCTCTGGAAGAGAAATAAGGCTGCGTTTTTTATTTTCTCATTTCCTTGTCATCTTGCGTTTTCATTTGAGCGGGTAGATGAACACGAAGGTACTGGGATTGTGACCAGTGGCATATCTCCAGATACTTTTCCAATTAAAGTCGGGGTTAGCGGCGAGTGCTTATGATCTCAGGTCACTTTGCATTACCTCATGTGACGAGGCGTCCGTATACTTGCGTGTGTAATGTGGAGCGAGAAATCGTTTATTCCGTGAAGGTCTCAAGTATGGGGGTATCACAACTGTACTAGTCCTTCGTAAAGGATTCTAGGCAGCGCATCGGTCTCTATATTTAACTAACCCATCCAGCTGCCCTGGGGATCTTGTTCTCCTATCTCGCGTCAATCAACATCGAATCTCATTACATTCGCTTATTGCATTCGTTACCATGATCCTGTTTCTTGCTCCAATAATTGTTGGTATTCTTGCCGAGGGGGTCCTATCTGGTGGGCATGGCTATAGAGATCAATCTAGTTGTGATAACGGTTGCTTCTCTGGCTTTACAGATATCCCTGGCATAGCCAGTCTCTGTAACAATGCTAACCGACCAACAAAGACTATCGAAGTGTCAGTTACTGCACTGACAACTTCCACAATCATTATGTAAGACACTACAGGCTCCGTTCAAATATAATTTGGAGGGCAACTGATAGTTTCCAGTACCATACCTGAATATAGATTTACTTACGATGTGTACACTACACCGACCCCGACGCAAATGACCAGCTGTGTGACTACATCTGCACCATTCACCAAAACCCTCGGCATCAGCAATCTCATTGTCGGCGAGTCCTATGCAGCCTCAACTACGACCCCTCTGCCTCTCACGCAGCGCGATGGAACATGCCCAAGCTGCCCGCCGGTTAAAGAAGCCGTGACAAGCGCGTGCAAGTGCTTCTACCCCCCGGGCCCCGAGCAAACAGTGTACCAAAATAATACCGTCACTACTTTGACATCATACGCAACATACCAGACGGTGTCTTTCAACTATCAACCAACGACTAGGACACTAGCAGGTATGTCACAAAATCATTCCCTCTTTTCTCGACACAGTAAGTGGAGCTTCAAGCTGACTTGACAATTATAGCGCAATGCACCCCTAGCTCGGTTTCCATCTACGGCCGTGTCATCTATAACACCTGCTCCTCCCCCGGGATTCCACTCTCCTCCTACACCGAATGCAAAGTCCCTTTCAACACCACTACCTCGCACGGAATCATCACGAACCCATACGGGCTCGACTCCGCCGGCTGTTGCACCGCGTGCGCCAACACGCTCGACTGCTTCCAGGCGTTCACTGACAGCTCTACCAATACGTGCATCCTAAATCTCCGGACGGCGAAGGATGCGACGAATAAGAACGTGACAGCGGACTGCCCGAATGGGCATACGTTTGTGGGGTTTGGGGATCTGAGGGGGGGTGATGGGCAGGGGTTTATTGGGGGACATTGCGCACAGGGGTGTTGAAATAGTACTGGGTCATCATGCTATAATTGGAGGCCTTGAGGCGATGACTCTGAAGTCGAACGTTTAAGGGTATAGGCCCAGTCTTGGCTGAGAACCTGAGTTAATATAAAGCCAGATGATTTTAGCTCTGTAAAGTGTACAGTGGTTTAACGAATCCTATTTATAAGCACTTTCTAAGCCTGGATTAGTGTTCTTATCAATATTCAATATCAATATAAGGCCGTATTAATATTGACATTTTATTGAATATTGAATATTGAGTCAAGCCTCCAAGTAAAATCAAAGCACGTGATAAAATAGGATCCGTGCACAGGCATGCACAGGCATTTTATCTCCTTTACTGTCGACCTGAACGGATTTCCTAACCACCGTCTTACTACCGTCTTTGATGCCTAGTACCCTATGTCTCACCACCAGTTTCTATTACCTATTTTGTCTCAGTTGCCTATGATATTTGTTTCTATTGCCTGGACCTACCTTGTGTATATGGAGAGCTTCTAGAGCCCTCTTTAATAGACAGAGTTCTTATTTCTAATTGTCCGTTTAATAGTTATAGGCCCAGGCCGTCTACTATATTATCTTTAACAGACAATTTCCTTAATACTGTCGAACAACAACTTCAAGACCTAGAAGAAATCCACCCGATACCAAACGAGCGAGGCTCATTGGCCACCCCTGAGGAAATCGACTGTAGACTAGAAAGGATCCAGGCAGCAATTAAAAATGGGCTGGAAGAGCACTGCCCAGTCTCATGACCGGGCCCCTACGCGCGACACGCATGGTCCGCACAATGCGCGGTTCTCGTCGCCAGCCAACGACGAGCAAGAAGGAAATACACAAGCAGCCACGACCCTAAAGACGAGAGACGATACAAAGACATAAGAAACCAGTTAAAGAATACCCTAAAAAAAGAAGCAAGGAATAACTGGAGACGGTTTATAAACAAGTACACTTCTAACCTAAGCCTCCCCCATAACAAAGGCCTTTAGGCTATGGCGAAATAGGCAAAAAAAAAGGCAGGGCGCCTAGTAGAAGACCTACACCTACCACCCCTATAAAGAGCAGGGGAATTATAAGCCACTAATAACAATAATAAGAAGGCAAAGATCCTTATAGAAAGGTTCTTCCCCTAACCAGCTCTAGCAGACCTTAGTAATATTATAGGTAAAACACCAGTAACTTACCTACGGGTTAACAGCGATATAACAATAGAGGAAATAGCTAGAACTATTAGCCGCCTTTTAAACAATATAGTACTAGGACCAGATAGGATTCTAAATAAGGCCTTAAAGACCTATAGACTACTTATAGCACCCTAGCTTACAGATATAGCCAGAGCATGCTTTACCATAGGCTACTACCTATAACTTGGAAGATCCATAACAACGGTTATCCTATAAAAAGAAGGTAAAGCAGATTACTTAGTCCCAGAAAGCTACCGCCCTATTACCTTAGAAAACACCCTTAGCAAGATCTTAGAAAGGGTAATAGCGGACTATATAGTAGATATAGCTAAGAAACACGCCCTACTACCACAAAGCTAAATAGGGGCAAGAAAGAACCGCTTAACACTATTAGCACTTACGCTACTTACTACCACCATTAAATCTACATGGGTGATGCGAAGGGACTTTATAGTATTAATACTTAGCCTAGATATTAGTGGCACCTACAATAATATACCCTATAAGCGTCTCCTATACATCCTTAGGGCAAAGGGCTTCCTAAAATAGATTATATAATTTGTCTAAGGGTTTATAGGCTAGAAAGAAACATTACTAGTCTTTAGCAAATACTAAAGCCCCCCTATTATAGTCATAATAGGAATACCATAAGGATCACCCCTCTCGCCTATACTATTCCTCTTCTTTATAAGTAACCTGCTTAACTCCTTTAAGAAAGGGGCAACCTAGGGAATAGGTTTTATTAACAATACAAACCTAATTATATACGGGCTAACAGCCGCAGAGAATTATAGAACACTAGAGAAAGCCTATAACACCTATATAGAATGGGTAAGACGACAAAGAGTCCAATTCTTACTAGAGAAATACCAGCTAATCTACTTTATAAGAAAACGCAACCAATCTATAGATCTCTAGCATATAATCTATATCTAAAGCTTTAGGGGTCAACCAGTTCAGGGCCTAAGGGTATTAGGAGTATAGGTAGATAGTAAGCTCCAGTAGAGCGTATATACAGCGCAAGCAGCCTATAAGGGCTAAGTATAGTACATTATATTATCTAGGATTGTTAATTCTATATAGGGCCTATACTTCTAGAGGTTACGCCTATTATATACAGCAGTTATCCGGCTAACCATAATATATAGATCCAGTATTTAGGCCATTAGAGAAACCAAAAAAGGCCCCCCTAAATTACTCCTTAAACCACTCTAAAAGGTCCAAATAGCCTGCCTTTAGAGTATAACAGGCGGGTACAAGCAAACGGCTACAGCACTGCTAGAGAAGGAAGCCAATATCCCCCCCTTATAACTATATATTAAAGCCGCTGCAATGCAAAGGGTGTAAAATAAACGCAACTCTAATGTTATAAAGTATATTAAGACACGCCTAAATAAACTATAGAGGGACCTAAGGGTGCCCTATAAGAGAATAAACTAACAACCCCAAAGTAGGGAAGATATATTAGAGAAACAGGCAAAGAAAGCAGAAAAAGAATAGTGCTGCTTTAGGGCCCAGGCCCATATAGAGAAGGAAGGGAGACGTATAAGAGGCCAGCAAAGATAATAGTAAGAAAGAGAAAGAAGCTAAAGTAGAGTATAAAGAAATGCTAGGAAACCATCCACTGTAATACAATACTAGTTAGACCAACGCTGGAGAGGTGTATAGGAGTTAAAGGTACAAAGGCTAACTTAGGTAAGAGAAACCCAAGCCATAGCATGGTTAACGCTATAGGGGGTAAACATTTAAGGGCTCTAAAAAGGCCTAATAAAGGCAGAAAATACAATAGCAACACTCTTAAGAACAGGAATAATAGGACTAAAAGATTAACTCTACTAGGTAGGTATCCTAGTAGGTAGCCTAAGATATAAATATAGCTGGCTAAGACAGATACTAAAATATATAATACTGTTATACCCCCTACGCACTAACTGAGAAGTAATACTCTTAGTAGCTAGCATAAAGAACTATACTACACTACTCTTAATATAAAAAGGCCTTAAAGCGGTTACCTAGTAGCTTATTAGCTAAAACATACTAGACCAGTTCCGGGTTACAAAGGAAATAGTAATAAAGGGCAAAGGGGCAAGTTATAGGCGCCCCCTAATAACTCTATAGTAGTAGAGTAAAGTTTGCGATACTAGCACGTCTATAGGCTTATTACGGCAGTAGTAGTTCCTAAAAAGGTTAAAAAGTAAGGTAAAAGAGTACTACTAGTGTCACGGCACTGACCTGTCGTATACTGTCTCGTACTGTTTCCTACTGTTGGCTGGCCCACCATTAGCGCCTTGGCGGGCTGGCCCTACTATTTATATATAATACCCCCTTTCCATCTTCTTCTCCTCTTCATACCATAATGTAGTTATTTAGCCTACTTGCATTATAGCACTGTGACAGTTTGTGGTATCTCTAATTGCGCCCTGTCGCGGGCGCGACCAATAATACTGTACTACAGTCCTAGACAACCCTAGCACAGTCCTAGACAATCTTAGTATAATCTTAGACAATCTTAGTACAGTTATAGACAATCTTAGCATTATAGCCAGCCTTATAGATTTTAATTGCCTTACCTAGATCCCTTAAAATGGGCGACTACAATATGGATAATACCCCGTTGATGAACCTACGCGAAGCGCTCGCCTGCCTTTTTAATACCTCCCACACCCACATTGCCTGGGCAATTAGGAATGGCCTAGAGTACCCTAAGGGCCTTAATGTAGCAGGAACCTTCCAGTACCTTTCTATATATACAACCTTTTTAACTAGCGTTAAGAACGGCCTCCAAGCCGTCTATAATAAAGGCTGAACTATAAAGTCTTAACTTAAAGAAGCTCAGCACAGAATTAACTCCCTTAAGACGCTTAAACCATATATACAACAAAACGAATAATAAGCTCTTGTATATACTAAGACTATACAAAGTCTAAGCTCTTAGATTACTATACTCACCCAGACTATTGCTAAGAAGAATATAGCTACTAGCTCCCCTCTTCTAACTAAGCCCTATAGAAAAAAGCGTAAAGTAAAAAATCCAACCCCGTTTAATAGCAAGGGATCACTAATTAAAAAACAAGAAAAATTTAAAATATGGGAAACGAAGATCTAAAGCGTTTTCTAGAGAGATGCAAAGTGCTTTAAGACTCTAATAGACGAAATCCTCTATATGTTAGATATACTGACAGACAAGGCCTATAACTATATCAAGTATAGCCTTAATATACTATGTATATACCTAAATAACTTAAGCAAATGGACCTTCTCCGACCAAGAGTCTATGCTTGTGTACATAAGGAAGCACTATAAGACCATTAATACAACCCAAGCGGCTAAAAATAAGTTGGATACCTTAAGCTAGGGCGAGCGTAACTACTAGTCCTAGAAAGCAGAGCTTAATGAGTTAATAATTAAAGTAAACAAGACTAAGGAATAAAAAGTGGACTTACTTAAGAAGAATATTTTACTAAAGATAAAAGACCTAGCCCTTACCCTTAGCTATAAGATCGGCGATGCTGACTATAAAGGCTAGAGTAAGCAGATGGACGTATTCGCTTATAACCTATAGAACTATGCCTACTATATAAAGCTAAATACCGCTAAGCTAAGTATTGCTGGCGGCTATTAACCTATATTACCTAATAATAATACCTTAGCACTGGCACCATAGAATGACCTAATGGACCTTAACGCCGTTAAATTTGGTAGTGGTAGTAGTAGCCTCCCTAATAACGTCCAAAGACACCGCATGGATAACAGACTCTGTATGGCATATAGTTAACCTGGCTACTGGAAAGATGCTTATAACCCTAAGGCGAACCTAAATCCCCTCCTAATACTACTGCGCCAACCCCCTCCTAGCCGCGGTGGATTCTTTAGTAGAGGGGATGGCAACTAAAACGGTAACTGCGGACGAGGATATAAGTTTAAACACAGAAACCCGCCCCTATAATGGCCTTCCCTAATACAGCCCCAGCCAATGGTTCTATACGCGAACTACGGACAAGTGCTCTATATCGCTACCAATTATAAGACCGGCTATATTATCAGTAAAGTACCCTTTAGCATATATACACCGTCGGAGACTAATACGTTAGGATACACTAGCTAAGACTATAGCCACTAGCTAAGCCCCACAAGTCAGTTATTAAAAGGCTAACCCTTAGACTAAGTCGCCTCCAAGGGTTAGAACCATATAGGGAGGAGGATAAAAAGATTAGATCTATGCTACTAGATTAGTTAAACCTTATTCTAAGTTAACTACTACTTAACCTTAGAACAGTAAATAATAATAGAAATGCTATCCTTATTCAGACCTACCTCTCCTTACTACGCAACCTACTCCTATAAGTTTTCATTAAAATAGTAAGCCTCGTTAATACCGGTAGTATAGTACTAGCATTTGCAGACAAAGACTTGCTTATAAAAAAGCATAATATTATAATAAAAAGACTTTTAGTCCTAAAACCACTCCGCCTTACTAACGGACTCCCATCCAGCTTTATTACCCACTACTTTACAGCAAAAATAACAATCGGCCACTATATAAAATCTATACTTTTCTACATCACAAAATTATTACCCTCTATACTAGTAATTCTTGGAATGCCCTAGCTCAAAAAATATAACCTAAGGGCAGACTTTCCCGCTCTAGAGCTTAAGTTTGACTTTAATTACTATGCCTATAACTGTCTTCTATAGCATATTCCCGATTGTGACCGAGTAGTACTATGTGGACGCATTGTAAGGCCAACGCTTAGATACTATTAGCCGATAGTAAAAGAGGTGCCTAACACTAGTAACCTAATATACGCAATAAATGAAGCGGAGATTCTGGAAGACTGGACCACTACCTTATCCCTAAAAAAATAAATACCGCCAGAACTATAAGTCCCCTATATACACCCGCTTAACCTAGGTCAGCTAACAAGACACCCAACTTTAAGTTATTTGCCATACGTACATGCAACCGCATGTATAATAGCTAAAGATGTTATAGCCAAGACTAAAACTAGAGCAATTGAGACCTTTTCCCTATAACGCCTAACCTCACACCCGTCTCCTGCGCGTACTATATAGGGCCGCCGCCTCGTTTCCGCCCCCCTAGGTTGACCGAGCTGTGCTAGCCTAGCCGTAATATTGGAGAACCAGATACGCCCCAACCTAGACAATATTAGATATACTTATGCCGTTAATTTCACCCAGTTCTGTAAATAAAAAGACGTAAAGGTAATAAGGATCTATATAGCAGAGCTAGTAAAACTAGTTAAATAAGAAGAACACTAATAGCTACTTAAAGAGCTGCCTATAGGCCTAATAGAAGTACTAAACCTATTAGAAAGATCTTTCCGTTGGCTAGTAGAAGGCGACTATATAATAGAGGAAGCCCGTAAAGCGCTACCCCCTTATTTTTATAACTTTCTTAAGACAAACCTAAAAACTAAGCCTAAGTTTCTACGCCGAAAGATAGTTAACACTAATGTTAAGAAATTCCTAAAAGGCAAACTAGGATTAACCTATAAAGATATTCTACAACACTTACTAAAAGAGTTTCGCGAATATATTAAACACTTCTTCCCTAAGAATGTAGATAAGCTGCCCCCTTACCGACTATAAGACTATAAAATTAAGATTATGCCCGGAAAGCAGGCCCTATATTATAAGAATAGACCACTCTCACCCACTAAACTTAGTTGTGTAAAGAAATGGATTAACGAGATACTGGATAAGGGTTTTATCCGTAAATTGACCTTACTAGCTACCGTACTACTCCTCCTTGCTGCGAAACCTAGTGGTAGTATGTAAATCTGCTATAACTACTAAGGCCTAAACACAGTTACTATTAAGAATTGGTACCCATTGCCACTAATCTGTGAGACACTTAATGCACTCTATAGTGCTAAGTACTTTACTAAGCTTGACGTAATTGCTGCGTTTAACTAGATCCGGATTACAAAAGGTTATAAGTAGCTTATAGCATTTATCACCCGGTTCAGACTCTATGAGATGTTAGTTACACTATTTAGTCTCTATAATACGCCCGCTATGTTCTAGAACTATATTAACCATATTTTACATAACGCCCTTAATAACTACTGCACTGCCTACCTTAATGATGTCCTTGTTTTCTCTAAAATACGCACTAAGCACACTAAATATGTAAATGAAGTTATCCAGAGACTTGGCAACGCCGGACTATAGATTAATATTAATAAGTCTGAGTTTTATGCTACTAAAATAAAATATCTTAGCTTAATTATCTTAACTAATGGCATGACTATGGACCCTAAGAAGGTGCAGGCCTTATAGGAATAGAAGGACCCGACGTTAATTAAAGAACTATAGCAATTTCTTAGCTTCACGAACTTTTATTAACAATTTATCTAAAGCTACTCTGTAGTTGTTAAACCTATAACTAGGCTACTAAAGAAGAGTACTAATTAGTTATAGGGCCCTGATTAAGCACAAGCCTTTTAAATACTAAAGATAGTGTTTACTATAGCACCAGTCCTAGTATACTACGACTATATAAAGAAAACCGTAGTAGAGACAGACGCCTTAAACTAGGCTTTAGGAGGAGTGCTTTACTAAGCTAGTAAAGATAGTAAACTTAAGCCAGTTATATTTTTCTCTACTAAGCACTCCACTCCAGAATATAACTATAAGATATACGATAAGGAGCTCCTAGCAATTGTAAAAGCACTAGAAGAATGGCGCCCTAAACTATAAGGAACTAAGCAACTATTTAAGATTATTACGGACTATAAGAACCTCTAGACCTTTATAACAACGAAATAACTAAACTAGCGCTAAGTCTAATAGGCTAAGTTCCTCTCTTAGTTTAACTTTATTATTACCTATAGGCCTAGCACTAAAGCCATAATCCTAGACGCTCTTAGCCGTCTTTTAGGCGTAGCACCTGTTAATGCTAGTAACGAATATCTATAACACTAAGACCGCGTTATCTTACTACAAAAAAAAGTCGACCCTACTATCCTAGAAGAGCTGCTAAGTAAATCCCAAGACCAGAGTGTTAAAGACTTTATTATAGTAATAGACCCAGAGCCTAAGAAAAAACCCCTTAAGGAGCTTATTAAGAATGCCTATAAGGAGAATGAACTTGCTAGGGATATATTAGCTGCGCTATATAAATGGGAAGGCTATAAAGCACATTACTAGCCTAAGCAGATTAGGAAGTTACTCCGCTATAATAAATCTAAATATTCAATTGTCAACGGCCTGATCTACTATAGGAATCAAGTATTTATCCCTAATTCACCTAAACTCCGACTAGAAGTCGTACACTATATATATAGTTTGGGTCCTGCGGGCCACCCAGGCCGCGTTAAGACGCTAGACCTCCTTAATTGAACCTATTAGTGGCCAGGTATTTTACAGTTTATAGCTACCTTTGTAAAAGACTGCGCTTTTTACTTCTATATAAAGACCCCACGCTTAGCACCGCCTGGTTTTTTAAAACTACTAGAACTACCAGTCCGCCTATAAACTAATATCTCTATTAACTATATCATTGACCTGCCTAAGTGCCTTTGTAATGGCAAAATATATAGATATATCTTTGTTGTTGTTAACCGCCTAATAAAGATAAGACACTTTATTCCTATCACTAGCCTAGATACTAAGGAGCTTATTAAAGCATTTATCTATACTGTCTATAAGTTACACGGCGCTCTAAATACTATTATTTCTAATAGAGGCTCTTTATTCGTTTCTAACTTCTGGCGTCGCCTAAATTAGCGCCTAAAGGTAACCCTAAGCCCTAGTTCTATATAGCACCCTAAAACAGATGGCTAAACCAAGATTATTAATATAGCAATAAATAAGTACCTACGCGCCTTTATAAGCTTTACCTAAGATAACTAGGTAGATTAGCTCCCCCTTACCAAGTTTGCCATAAATAACCAGATTAATAAGACTACAGAAATCTTACCATTCTTTGCCAACTATAGCTATAACCTACGTCTGGGTATTAAACTAGTGGGCCCCTAGCCATTAGCCCTATTTATATATACAAAGAAGGAGTACCTATAAGCTAATACTATTACTAACCGCTTTAAGCGCATTTTAACCTAGCTTAAAGCCCTAGCTCATATCTCCCAGCAACGCTATAAAGATAATGCTAATATAAAATGAGACGAAGGTATAATATTTAAAAAGGATAATATAGTTATAGTTAGCCTTAAAAATATAAAGACTAACCGGCCTAAGAGGAAGTGGGATAATAACTAGAATAGACCCTGGCCCGTCCTAGCTGCCTATAGAGGAGCAGTTATAGTTAACCTCCCAAACTATATCCGCGTTAATAAGTCTTTCCATACTTTAAAAGTCCGCCTCTAGTTCCCTAAAGAGATCTCTAGTTAAGCACGCATTAATAAAGAGGAACGTTATAATATTACAGGAAGAATAGCTAAAAGAGATGATAATAGCAATATCACGGACAAGTAGGAATTTAAAAAAATCCTTAATATATATAATAAACAAATGGACGAGTATGGCCTAATATATTATATTAAGTGGAAGTATTATAATAAAGAAACCTGGGAACCTAAGAAGTCCCTAAAAGGGTATAAGCGCGCACTATATAAGTTCTATAAATAACACCCTAAGAAGCCCGGACCCCCAGACTGGGTATAAGATAAGGAAAAGTTATGCTAAGGTTATAGCCAACCACGATATTAATTTGTGGTGGTTAAGATGTTATAGAACTTTAACTACCAGTTAAAGTTATCTAATTAGCCAGATTCTTGCTAAGGAACGCTATAAAATACCACGCAGATTAATTCTAGTGGCGGTGTAGAGTTCTGCCAACTTTATTCACTAAACTGACTAATTAGGATTTTCTATCCCCGGGATAGAAAATCGCCATTGGCTTGGCTAAGGGCGGTAAGTGGAACCAATATCTTCGCGATGAAAACTAGCCCCCGCGCATTACCTATTTTTAGAGTTATTTGTTTGGTTTGGGGACTAAACCTTCTAAGAAAGGGGAGTACTGTTACGGCACTGACCTGTCGTATACTGTCTCGTACTGTTTCCTACTGTTGGCTAGCCCACCATTAGCGCCTTGGCGGGCTGGCCCTACTATTTGTATATAATACCCCCTTTTTATCTTCTTCTCCTCTTCATACTATAATGTAGTTATTTAGCCTACTTGCATTACAGCACTGTGACAACTAGTAACTTATAGGCGCTAAGTAGGCAAGTCCCAAAAGGCAGGGAGATGGATTATAGGGTTTTCTTAAATAGAGTTTTCTCCCTATATATAAATAAGGAGTAGTCCGCGTAGGCCCAATAGGGATCTGAATCGGACGTTAAGCAATGAATAATAATAATATTATTATTATTATCTTTAATTTAAAGCCTTTATCTCTATTAATTTCCATTAATATCTTAATTATAGACATCTATAATAACCTCTTAATAAGATACTATATCGGCAAAATATGGTACCCTTTTAACAGCCTTAATGGTTGGTGGTTAACGCAATTAGCGCGCAGTTGAGGTTATTTAGCAACTTGACCGACTAGCCTATGTCGTGTTTTTTTAACACGCAGCCTACGCGCAGCCTATGCGCAACCTGCGCGCAACCTGCCAGTAATCTACGCATTTGGCAACTATAATTATATTTACCTCTTTTATACTAATAACATATTTTAAATAAATAAAAGCTACTTTAAAGCTATTTATAAGGCTAGCAAAATAAATAATATTATTTTAGATAATTTAATATAATATAGCGATGGTTCTCTTCTACCTATCTACCTATTAACTTACCTACCTGCCTATATTGCCTACCTATTTATATCTGCCTACCTATTTATATCTACCTACCCGTTAGCATCTGCCTACTTATTTATATCTACTTGCCTGTCTATATCTACTTACCTATCTGTATTGCCTACCTGTCTGTATTGCCTACCTGTTTATATCTGCCTACCTATCTATATCTACCTACCTGTTAGTATCTACCTACCTATTTATATCTGCTTGCCTGTCTATATCTGCTTACCTATCTGCATTGCCTACCTATCTACATTGCCTACCTGTCTATATTGCCTACCTGTTTGTATTGCCTACCTGTTTGCATCTGTCTACCTGTCTATATCTGCCTACCTATTAGCATCTACCTACCTGTCTATATCTACTTGCCTATCTGTATCTGCTTACCTATTTGCATCTACTTGCCTATCTGCATCTGCTTACCTGTTTGTATCTGCCTACCCGTCAGCATCTCCCTATTTGTGCCTACCTGTCTGTGCTACCTTGATTCGATCAATTGATCGAATCGTTTATAGTGCTCGCTGGCTAGTTGTTGTTGTCTGGCTCTGGCGACGGTCGTCTGGTTCTAGCGACGGTTGTCTAGCTCTGGCGACAGTCGTCTAGTTCTGGCGACGGTTATCTGGTTCTGGTAACGGTCGTCTGGTTCTAGCGACGGTCGTCTGGTTCTAGCGACGGTCGTCTGGTTTTGGCAACGGTCGTCTGGTTCTAGCGATGGTTGTCTGGTTCTGGCGACGGTTGTCTGGCTCTGGCGACGGTCGTCTAGTTCTAGCGACGGTCGTCTACTACCCTTTGCGAAAGTATTGCGAAAATCAAATTAAGCGAGCCCCGCCCACACAGCATTGAATTTAGGTGATCTCACCATATAAATCGTATGACTACCACGCATACTACGCTTGCAACGCTTATATCTGCCTTCTATGCCTAAAAGGATTCCTAAATGGCAGCTCCATCAAATTTTGGTAGCTTTTCTATTTGATTGGACGGTCAAATGTATCGCGGCAGCTACAAAGTTACACCTTTCGACTATATACCGTATCCAGCTTAACTTGGACCTCTATGGAGAGCCATACCCCCCCCTAAATCTTAAGATTGGGCGACCAAGTAATATACAGGCGGAACATAAGCAAGTTCGTGATATATAACATTATGGTGTTGGGTATACTAATCTCGTATATAGGCGCTTCTTGCCTACCTGGAAGATCGCCCCACTGCCTACCTTAATAAGATGGCCTGGTTCCTATGGGACGATTGCAATATCGCGGTATTAATATCGTCAATATGGAGGACTCTTAAGCGTAATAGGTGGAGTAGGAAGGTTGTATAGCGTAGAGCACAGGAGCGATTTAAGGATCTTCGTGCTGCCTGGAAGGGACGCCAATGCATATAGGACCCTAATTGCCTTATATTTATTGACGAGTCAGGCGCCAATAAGAGGACTAGTTATAGGAAGTTTGGTTAGAGTCCTATAAACCTTCCTGCAATTAATACAGTATTAATTAAGCGCTTAGAACGGTGGAGTATTCTACCTATATATTCACTTAACGGCTTTCTCCCTGGGACTCTTATATAGCAGGGCTTAATTACTTCTAAAATATTTAACGCCTGGATTAAGTCTTCTATTTTACCACAATATATACCTAGTTGGCCGTCGAAAACGGACTCTGCACCTATACGTAGTAACGGCTACGAACCTAGGTCTTCGAAGTTCAGACTTAGAGCTAACGCAGAGACGTCGCATAGCGTGCGATACGACTTCGTGGTGGTAGTTGCGAGCGTTATGGGCGGTGGTGAAAAGTTTTTACATGGGATGGTAAGATCTTGAAAACCACTACTAATGGTACCCCTTTACGATAACAGCTACTTCTATACTGCTCTATTAGGGCACCTGTACGATCCAACATAGATACGCAGTATTTGATAACATCCCCCGACCCCTAATTGAAAGCATCGACAACCTTATATTAACAAACGGCGACTGCAAACGAACAAGCAAATATACGGCCCCTTCTAACCCCTAGGGCGATCGCCCACGGAGCATGCGGTTACTTGCCGTTAACTACTAAATACCTAGCAGCCTGGATTGCGACCCACAGTTCTCCTTGTCTCCTTTTAAGGAGTAGTGACCCTTAGAAAGGGTCTAGCTGGGGCCTAGGTATAAAAGATACCTAAAACACAATACAATATATCCCACTGTTAGTATTATGGTAGTTAAGACAGATGAATCCCCCTTACGCCTTCAATGGCTCTAGGGGGGGGGAGGTATGGCGTATATGGTAATAGTCTACAGGAGATAGCACACAGGGGATAGTTAAGATATAGAACATAAAGTACACAGCACATATAGTAAGGCCTAGCTAGGACGTAGTAAACCCTAGCTTTGGATAAGCTAGAGAAGGAAGTAGTGGTTCCTATAGAGTTTAAACATTTAAGGAGGACAGGACGTAGCTATAGGCCCGTAGGGCCGCTGCTATGGATGAACATGGCAAATTAGGGGTTTTTTATCCTACTGAGGTGGCTTATAGGGTTTTTCCGTCCCCTACACAGCAGGGTTTTCTTCCTATTAATTTACAAGTTTTCCCCCCTGCGACGGCAAGTGTCTGCGTGGGCCTAGATAGGATCCGTATTAGACGTTAATTAAAGATCATATATATATATATACCTAGTTATACAGTCTTAGTATTAGATAACGCCTCAATATATAAGAGTTAGGTAAGAGAGTAATTACATATATATTATAACTATATAATCTAACCAGGTATAGGAATTCGTGGAGCTCTATACTACCGCTAATATCTCTATTAAGTATCTTCCTCTATACTGCCTAGAGTTTAACCTAATTAAGCTTTCCTTTCACGACTTAAAGGCATAGATTTAACTAAACGTTCACTTAATTCAGGACTATAAGAGCTTTAGTACGTTCCTGCAATTTAGACTATAGTGTATAGAAATCCGTTATTTAGCTTAAGGACACTTTTAACGGGCTGGCTACCTAGTAGATAACTAGTTAGGAGTACAATCTTTTAGATTTAGGCGGTGCCCTTATAGAAATTAAAAACTTACTATCCCTTTTAGTTTGCTTAAAAGGTCTTAAGCTTACGCCTTAATTAAAGTAGGAGGCCTGCTGTAAGGCCTAACTTATCTACCTATGCCTGCTTAGATATTCCTAAGCGGAGCGCCTCTAAGTTATAGAAGTTATTAATAAGTATATTAAGAACAGTCTTAAGCTCTATTATAAGCTTTGGAGTTGCCTAGCTAGGTCGCCTTTTTACCTAATTAAAGAATTCGCGAAGCCTCTCCTTAGAATCTAAGTCGCTATTAATAGGGCTAGTTAGCGGCGCCGCTGGCGTTGCCTATATAGTAGCTACTAGCGTCGGAGTTACCAGAGGCTGCTAAGGTGCTTATATAGGTGCCTAGTATAGATTCTATTGCACTCCGGTAGTCGTATAGTAGGTAGGTAGTGGCCCTTAGGGGGGGTAGTTGGGTTAACTATAGGGAGGATAGTAGCCAAAATTATTAGCTTAAAAATAGCCCCCCAGCCCATGCGCCCGCCACCCCCCCCCTCTACCACTACCACTACCGCTGCCTCCCGTGGCCCCATTCTTGGCTAAAAG
>Ga0307507_10004098_pt1 | contig 26575 bp, 30 predicted proteins | sample 7_EM_MG_FD_207223 | JGI IMG/M metagenome (GOLD analysis project Ga0307507, IMG submission 207223) | Populus trichocarpa ectomycorrhiza microbial communities from riparian zone in the Pacific Northwest, United States - 7_EM | ecosystem: Host-associated > Plants > Roots > Unclassified | place...
ATGTAAGTATCATATGATGAGCTTGAAGGGTGGTACCGGTATTTGGAAGGCTTTGCACTACCCTATTTGGGTCATCGTGATATGAACAACTTCGCACTTCAGCAGTGGTGTAGTGCTCAGAATAGTGCTAAATGAGCACTGCTCAGCATGGCCATGATGGAACCAAGGTTGTCTGCGTAGATTTGCTCCTGACTATGGTACAACTACGAGTACTTCACCTGATTTTAATTTATCTTGGTGTGTTGTCTATCGTTACCTTTCCTGCAACGCTAAAAGTGAGTGAAATTCGGGACAGACAAAGGGATTGACAGAGGGAAAAAGCCATCCCAACACGGGCTTAACATATTGACGCTAGCTCTGTCATCAGCGGAAAATAAGCAGGCGATCACAATGTCTGGAAAGAGAGAGAGTGTTATGAGACATCTGACAACAAAACTTGTTGCGCCATGTGATAGGCAAATCACCAGTACTCTCACAGTCATATAGTGCCCAGGACAGGACCCCGTATTCTTTGATAATGAAACATCATTTCTTATCATCCACCCATCATAGGTCTATTTTCGCTTTTTCATCATATCATACTAGTTTATCAAGAGCTAATCCCTGTTGCTACTGTCCAAGTTTTTGCGAGTCCTAGCTACCAAGTTAGCTAAATAGAGATACCCCCCTTTCCGGTTTTCCATGACCCCCCCGAGTACCATACCAAGCCTCTAAGCGTCATGGACTAACACTCTATGAAGCAGGGGGCGTCCCGAATCAAGAATAGTTTATTATGGTTTAAGTTTTTTTTCTTTCAAAAAACGAGTGATCCCCCATGAATCATTCTAGCTTCATCTTACATTCCAGGCGAAATTTAGGCTAAATCAAGAATAGAGATTGCACTAAGTCCAAGCGACTCACACAATCATATAACCGCAAATGTTTCTCAATCTTAAATATCTACAGTAATTCAATTTATGTCGACAAAAACTCTGGATCAGAAAGGGGCTATAGTGATCACTGCCAGACATAATTTAACGGTTAATAGATGGTATCGCTCCGGCAGATATAAAGAGTGGAGTCTCGATATAGAAATATGCGGGCCGACGGGTAAATCTCTGGATGCCATTACCGTATCTAAGGGCATCGGATAGCCGCGATCATAAGTGGACCTCGGCAGTATCTTGACAGAGATAACCATTTAGGCAGATGTACGATACGAGTCGTATCGAGAAAAAAATATCGGAGAGCAACCAAGCAAGAAAATTGAGCCGAAGAAAATTGACACCAAGAACCAAGATAAAAAGCCAACCCCCGCCCGGCGAAAATGAGAAGTTTGGAAACTGGAGAGCGAAGCAGACCCAACAAAAAAACGAGAACCCCAATCACCTAAGAAGCAAACAAAGGAAAGATGTAACTCCACTAAAAGATAAAAGAGGATAACCCTAGGCAAAAGTCGACCCCAAGACTGTCTCCCCCTTCTCTAACCTCGTCCACTCAACACTCTTCCTCCACAGGACGCCCTGTAAAATCTCATCCCGGCTAGCACAGCTTCCATCTGTCTTCCTCTTGCAAACGTAATACCCACTAACTTTACCAAGATCTCCTACGGCAACATCCATGACATCAGTGCTTGCATCCCAAGGAGTGCGGAACTTGGAAGTGACGTATTTGAGCAGGTATACTGCCGGAGCAAAGACGTAGTTCATGAGCAACTTCACGACAGTAGGGTGTTCGGTAAAGCAGCGGGATGCAGGCATGCCACCGGGGTCGAGTACCGATACTGTAATGCCAGAGAGCTTTGGATCCTAAATCTTGTTAGATTTGTGTCATTCAAAGAGAGAGCTGGAATATGGGTATCATACTTCAGAAAGCCGCCTTCCAAGATCGTACATGAACATCGTCTGGCATAGTTTCGCAGTAGCATACCTTGTGAAGCCTCTATGAAAGGTAGTTTTCGCATCTTCAGGGGCAGGCTTGACAAGCTCCTCGACCTTTTCCGGGATCCTAGGGCGATAAGGACTTATCAGGCTGGGCTTTTCATCCGAGTGCTCTTCCGAGCCGATTATGATTACTCGGCCGGCCTTCTCCATTGAAGCGAGGAGCCGCAGGACGAGTAAGAAGTGGCCGAGGTGGCAGACTTGGAATGTGGACTCATAGCCGTCCTTTGTGAACTGTATTCCGCTATTAAGGCTCCAGGAGAATGCGTTGCAGACGATCGCAGCAAGCGGGGGTATGGTGCCAGAGGATATTAAGGACGCGACAGTGATAGTGAATGTTCGCACAGAGGCAAGCGAGGAAAGGTCTAGAGGTTCGATGTGGACGGGGGTAGAGGGGTGGCGGGAAGAGAGGCGGCGAAGGTTCTTAGTGTGCACATCGGAATCGGAGGTGTTCCGGACTGCTAAAAGAAGAGGGTTTTCTGGATGGTTGATGAGGAGGTTCTCCACGAGAGCTGTCGCGAGTGTGCCATTTGCGCCGGTGATGAGGACCGTTCCTTGGGAAGCCATGCTTGCTCGAGCTTTAGAGAAATATGGAGTTTTGGATATCTAAGTTGAGAACTGCGGGAAATCATGATAGAACGGAGGCCCTTTTATCTCTCGGTTCTCAACACCCTCCGGCTGCCCACCCGTCCAGCCCTTCCTCCGCACAAGGAGTACTTCTATGGGAAAAATAAAATAAAGTCTATAAAAGCAATTCCGACTCTGCGAGTTCGGAGAAGGGCTGAAGGATGCAAAACCTTCCGTTTCTCTCGCAAGAAAGATTCCAGAAGCAGCACCATTATGCGTGTTTCTCCCCGGTGGGGAACACATGAAACATAAATTCCGAACCGGCCTAAAGCCAACAAGCATTCCCCCTTTTGTCCAATGAAAATGCAAAATACCGAGAGAAAAATTGCGATAGAAAGCCGAACCTAAGATTGAGAGTTCATAATGGTGTCTTAATCGCCTGATCCCTGTCCATCACCTGGTCGTGAGCCTGCTTGCAGTTCCCAGAAGTTTGCCAAAACGACTACTATTGCATACAGCAAAAAAAACGGCCAAGCCTTCGATTTTTGGTATTATGCAATAGCAGCCCGCCTTACAGGAACCACAACCTTGCATGGCAAAGGACTGCACACGAGCGCTCGAGTACTCGAGTACCGTACATGCCCCCAAGGCCTAGTCCCCTCAAATTGCCCAAAGAGTTTTTCTCACATTCTCACCAGAGTCTATGAGTCGCGATTCGTCAGAGCCTTTGTCTGTTTCCGCTTTTTTTTGCTTTTCTCAAAGGTCAGATAACCTCATTCGCCCCATGAGTATAATCGCATGCGGGGAACCCGGGGAGAGGCTCGAGTACCGAGAGACCCGGAAAACGTGTTCATGTCGTGTTACCCTGATGTCTCCTTTAATTTGCAGGATGCGGCTGCCTGCAAGAAAAGTGTGTCGACGAGGACAGTACAAATATCCAGTCAGTTCGTATTGAAAGATAGGATAGAATCGCAGTGAACTCCTGCAACTGCTGTTCGCACCCTGCGAAGTATGAACCTGAGAAGAAAGAAGTAAGGAGTGAGAAGCATTTCCAATCCTTTTCCAATGGTTTGAATGGTTTGGGAACCCAAACGTTTGACAATGGAAACCTGCCTTCTTTGTTTTTTCTCGGTCTTTTTTATAGATATTTATAGTTCCTGCCCCACAGATCAACTCCTGCGCCCCCAGCGAGTATCGAGTGGAAAGAGAAATACAGCGGTCTTAACCGTACCGACGACGAAACTGGGTGGGTAACGAACAGGGGGATTTGGTTGGCAAAAAAGGAACCCGGCAAAGTAGGGTAACAAAATTACTTGTTATTAATCCTACTCCGCCGCCCGGCCAGTTTCGTAGTAGGTACTTATACGTTAGGACTTTATTACTCTCTGCGGTCAATCAGGATTTGCGACTCGGTAAGCCTTTAGCGGTATTTCTAGCGGGGTAAAGGAAAGTCGAGCATTACATGTATACGAGTACTGTATCAGGGGCTGGGGTGAAGTATCGGGACAAGTAGTACCACGGCACAGCTAAAACTCCTTCAGTCTTAGCCGGTGTTAGCAGGAGCATTGGTAATGGTATCACAACGCAGCCCTGGGTTTGTACGAGTACTCAAACCGGAAAAAATAACCATGCCTACAAAGGGTGTTTACATTGATAAGGGCAGTTGATAGGAGGCAAACTCACTACTCGATTGGAGACCAAGTGCTAGATATCTGTACAAACGGTTCTAGGGTTTCTCTATGCTGGAAAATAAGAAATGGATATTCGTCCCTTTAGAGTTAAAGGAGGTGGGTGGAAGATGGTGGTAAGGCAGGGCGTAATACCGGTATTATGGCGCGGGGATCTTAAGGTTTTAATTCATACAGCCGCGTCCCCCAAATTCCCCTGCCTTTCAAAGTATTACCAGCCCTTAGAAACGCCCTCTCTCTCTCTCTCTCTCTCTCTCCACTATTCAGTAGAACAAATTGTGGTAAAAGTTTACAATGTCCCTAGAGGCACATCCGAAGACCGTTATCTGGAAGACACTTGTTATTCCGTTGCTGTTGATAGGTAACTTATTGCTTCTGAGGAAAAAGGAGGGGTACGAGAACTTTACGGACATGAGCCTACACAGCAGTAGCATATGGCTGGAAAGGGGAACAATAACATTGTTTATGCAAGTGCGAAAAGAACAAAAATCTATAATCTTTGAGCCGCATGTTGCCATATACTGGGTATTAAGCCTGAAATCCCTACGAAATAGGGCACCGTGACCAAAGAGCTGTGGTAGCATACACATATTAGCCTACAGCTATCCACACACTCATGAAACAAACAAAAATTATATCAAAGGGTTTCCCCTCCAGCTTCTTGAGCCAAAAAAAGCTTTGAGGCCCCCGGCCGATCGAGATTACGCTGGGGCATTCTTGCCCTCGGGTACGAGTAATCCTGATTCGAGCATAAATATGGTTCTTTTGTGAGAAATTTTATGTCAAGGCGTCTAAGCGGCCGGAACCACACGCCTGCCTTGCCGTACTGTGCATATCCTAACTCTGCATAGCCAGGACTAAGCCTTAGGCTCTGGCTTTAGCCCAATCGTAAGTTTCACCTCAGCCGCCTCTTCAAGGTAAAGGTGTCTGCCGGTTCTCGCCAGATAATGCGGTAGTTGCGACCAAGTGGAAACGTTCTTTGACCACCTGGTCGTCCCGGAGGTGGTCGGTATGAAGAGTCGTTACGCTTAAGTTATTATCTTATTTTATTTTAATTTTATCAGGACTAAAATCTATATGAGAGGAGAAATTAAGATGCAAAGGAGAGTAGAAAAAAAAGAACTATGCAATATTCTCAGTTTATAACGCATCAGCCGAAGGCTGATCATTAACGAGATTTGTACCTTTTAGAGACTAAGCTCTTATATTTTTCCGCATCATAGATCTTACCTGAATAGGCATCAATTATTCGCCATACCTGGTCGCGGTGTTCCGAGATAAGAGTATTGGACGTAGCTATGTGCCCAAAGTTCTGGTGCCCTGGCCTGTACTATAATAATTATAAAGTTTCATAAGGGACGCATTATTATATACATGCACACCCACAAATCAATCTACCATATGGAGCAACTTGAAGAGATCACACTATTCTCACGCCCCTGAATCATTAATCTATTACCATTTAAACCCACTATTTAATATGTCCTCCACTGTTTGCAATAATTCCTTGAACCCGACCTAGCATACCGTGTGCAAATTTATTTAATACTAAGTCTTGATCAATTTTCTCCCACTTAGTTACCATGGCAGCCTATAATTTATTCAGGGTATGATACTAAGGGGGTGTTTGGCCCGCCACGGATTCTGATTGGTATTTAGCACTTGTAAAGTACCAAATACCCTATCCCATAGTCTGTCGGGTTGCTGCGCCCAAGAAAACCTGTTAAGAAAATACCAAATCTAGCCAAGAAAATAACGGGATCTGGGAAGTATCCATCCCTAACTAGAAATAAATTACCAAGGGTTTCAAACCGAGATCTGCGCAACCGGTTTTCTTGGGCGCAGTGACAGACTAAGGGATAATTTTGACCTAATCTCAATGATAAATACTGATTGAGAAATTGTCTTGGTATGATAGATCTTATGTTATGCCAAGCCATAATATATTATTTCAACTGTTAAATACAGGTGCCCTAGCTTTTTTCATTCACAAAATATATAATCAGATGAAGCCCTAAATCAGATCAAGATCAAGCAGTGGCATGCCAAACACCTTGTAATTTCAAATCACGTTTTCAAATCAGAATCATGGGCCAAACACCCCCTAAGTTGATTTTCTGGGATTCGAGTTGTAAATCGGCATTGGAGTCAAGCTTTGAGGATGTTTCAAAATTCACAATCCTGTTAGGATCAAGTAAGCTAGGCAGAAGGTACAGGGTATTTATATCGGAATTAAACAAGGAGATAATTCGAGTGAGATTTGATGATCAAAATTGGTGAAGGGCAGAAGTACTAGTACTAGTAAGGCGCACCCGGTAACTTCTTCCTACTAATAGTGCTCCTCCCCTGTAAGCAGCCCCAAGAATCCACGAGGCCACCAGTTTGCTTTTACCACTACTTGTATTCATAAAGCTGAATTCACAATTTAGCACCTACCTGACTCATTGAAAGATATGTCATTGCTACCGGGCCCTCAAGGGGCTATGGCTCCCGACGTCTATCGTGCACCAAATAATTTGGAGCGGGGTACGCCTTGGCGTTCAGCTACCAATTCAAAAAAGTGTGAATAAGTTGTGAACTTGAAACTCTTGGAAATGAACATATCAAAAATAACTATCTAATTTTGGGGAATTAATCCTTCCAGCATATGGTGTCATCATCTTCGAAAAATTACCCTCCCTACCAACTAGCGTATGGCTTGACAATTAATGGAAAAACCCTAAAATTTTCATATTTTTTCATGCCAAGGCGTCCCCCCGTTCCAAATTATTTGGCGCACGGTATAGACGTCCGGGACCATACATAAGGTAGCGGAGGCGAATCAGGAGTTAGTGGAAATCTTGCGCTTAACATGGGGGCGTCGCTACCAGGACCAAAAAAAAGCAAGCTACAACGCTACATACCTAGCCTAGCAGTACTACAACTAGTACTGTACTCGGGACGGGGGCAAAGTATTAGGGCCTGGAGGGAATTCTGTATAGGTGTGAATCAGTAGCCGAGCCAGGCAAACTTCTCAGAAAGGGTATCAATTGTTACCGGATATTGCTCAAGCGTGCAGCATCTAAATTAAAAGCTCAGGGAAATATCCAACTTGATCCTCATTCCCCAAAATTTAATAAAGTAGTTAGGCTCGGATAGCAGGTTATCCCAATACTTTACCCCTCTCCCGAGTACGCCCCACTTAACCTTACCTACTAAGACAAACCTCTTAATAAAACTAGTTTCCTATACTTTTAGTATCCAGGGGCCTGTCTGCCACGCCACTGTAAGAAAAAATACTCAGTATTTTCGGAAAGACTAGTGTTTGACACACCCAAGTATTGTTTTACACATGGTGAGTAACTCCTAGTACAAAGTCAAAGGTTAGACATTTTAATTTCCGAAAACCAAAATAAAAAAAAGAATCCCAAAACCCTCTTCGCCCCAATGCTAACCACCCCAGAAGCAATAAATCTACAGGTTGTTGTGATAGCATAGTTGTATTCTACTACTACCATATGGTCTCAAATAGTCGAACCGTATGCTATGTCGCTGGAGTTGCCTCCTATAGCAAGGTCTAGTGTTTTTTTTGTTTTTTTCTTCTGTCTCTCAGAGGGGCTCGAGCAACTCTTTCTTTGCGGTGGTTTTCGCCCCCTTTTCTAAAGTAGGTAATTCTCAACTACACAGCACTTGGTTCGATTATTTGGGATTCTACAGTAGCAGTTCCACAAGAAACGCTGGGTAAAAATAGTAAGAAAATAGTAAGAAAAAAATACCGGGGATAAAAGTACCATGGCATTCCTGTGCTGTACGTGCCAGACAAGGCTAGATTTCATCCGGAATCTCCACAATCACTTATGAATTTAAATGATAGCCCAGAGGAAGCAGCAAAACTACCTACATGAAAACCGCCTAGGGTAGGCTGATCCTCAAGCTGGTCGTGTACCACATCATAATTGGGGTAAACACATATCTTTAGTTATATCCATACTTTCTCTGTCCAATGGGCGTTGGTTTGTAAGGCCCAGCCCAGCCCACGGTGGTCATTACCCTACGCCCATTACTTTACCACTCGCTACCAGTACTTTCATCTTTCCACTGCTTTTTTACTCACTCATATTATAGTCTTATCATTTGTTCATTTTCCAATTCCGCTCTCACTTATCTATCCCCCGCCTGCCCCGCATACCCCAAATACCAATACCCAGTCCAATTCTTCACCACTGTCCCTTCTCTTTAGTACCAAATATCCCTTGCACGATGCTAATGGGCTGACACCTAGCATCATCGACGATCACTCTGTGCAACTGCTCCAGGTTAAGGGTGTTCTGCACTGCCCCTTTTTCACTCACGCTAATCTATCTGCGCCCCTATCGGTACCCTTTCCTTGCCACATAAGGGCCTATTTAGCAAAAACAGAAGGAAAAACAACAGTTCCGCTTTGTGACTATTTTACCTGTAGGAACGGTTTTTTCGAAATCCTTAGAAAGGAAGGGAGACAGTCATTTATATGGGCAACGGAACGGAACCGTAGTATCCAAACAGGCTCTAACCCTTTCCGCCCCTCTCTGCCATGCCCGAGCACAGTAGAGTACTCGAGAGGTCATTAAAACCCGGAAAGCATAACCCTTGTCCCTATAGATAATTGTATGGGATTGGCAGAAACAGTTTTTCGGTTTTTATTGACCCCCCGAATGATGAGTGCCTCTATCTACAGCTATCTCTATTACTACTCTCACACAATCCATACCCCACCCATTCACCCATTAAATTAGACTTTAACTTAGTATCTAACCTACCCACTACTATTCCACCGACACCCTGCACACCGCCCTAAAGTCTTCTATAATGCCCTGGAACGATACTGGCACCAGACTTCAAACCCAACTCTCTAACTCGGGGTCCTAGGAGCTGGCAGTATTTTGCGCATCATGTCAAACTCAACAACGTAACAAAAAATAACGTCGCAAGGCTAAAGGATCGTCCAATAGTCCCTCATATCGCTATGTTGGACTTCATCGCTTGCCATTAGGACTATCGCGGTTGGATAGAACAGATAGTTGCGCTCTGGTCAACTGACCATTTCTAGTGAGAAAGGACTTTGTTGGATATAACAACTTCACCAGAGGACTTGACCTGACCTACGGCACCACTGGTAGATAGAGGCTCACGTGGGTTGTTGTGCACAAAAAGATAAGATGAATGACGGTTGCAAGCTTTTAGTTTTTCTAGGAATTTCAGCCGCGGAGGGTACTCTACTACAGTACCCGTTGGGTTGCGGTGAAAGGGGCTCGAAATTATTGTCTCACTCGCCTCACTCAATTCAGGCAGAAGGCCATTTCAATCCAGCAAACTAGGAGGGAGAAGGAAAAAAAATGAAAAGCCGTAGCGTATTAGACAACGGGAATGGCAGAGGAATTGATAGAGAAGAATGCCAGACGGTAGAAGGAAATCGCTTCTTGCGCTTGTGATTGGTTTTCAAGGTGTTGGTCACCTGGTGACGGACAAGGGTTGTTATGTTGTTGGTGGCAAAGAGTTGACAGAGTGACCCTCTCTCAGCCTACCGCAACGTTGTGACGGCACACCCTGCCCCAACACACGTAATGTCACTCTCACTCGGCACTTTGTGTTGTCACTCTTGACCTCGAGTGAACTACGCAAGTCATGATGTTTTTGGCGTGATTAATCACCCTACTCCAACCACAAGGCAATTAGGACTTTGACTTTGGACCCAGTTCTTGTCACGCTTTGTTATAACCTTGGTTTAGAAGTCCCACACCTTACGGATGAGGGCAGGGTGTTGTCGCGGGCCTATCGTTGGTGGTTTGCTTGCCAGAGCGCACGTGTCTCCCGGTCGAATATTATTTTTCCCGGATGAGGCATAGCCCGCGCGTGTTGCTGGATCCTATTAACTACAAGTAGATTAGTTATTTCGCGAACCTACGAGTAACCGGACAAGCCTTACTGCGTTTAGTACGGTGCTTAGTCTGATACCGGCAGTGGACTTAACGAGTTTTCACGGCACTACTATATACGCTCTTGAATCCCTCCCTCCTCTTGTACTCGAATACTCGTACAAGGCAGTATATGGTCATTCCGCGTAATTCCGCACAAGCTCGCACAAACAGAACATACCCAGGACCGGCAGTTAGCAGGAAGGAAGAGTAGAAGGAGGTTTGTCGGAATACTGAGCGGATGAGTCGAGGTTTTTGGAACTGTGATACTGATACAGTTGTCGTTCTTGAGTCAGCCTGAAAACCCCAGCCTTTGGGGTCCCAACTCCTGAAGACTTGATGTCGGGCATGATTTTGTATGGGAGTGGGCAAGTCGAGGTCGAGACAACCGTACCGAGAATCACAATATTGAGCCTACCGCACGCAACGTATCCATTCCTCATCGGCTTCCAGCTTTATTGGTTTATTCTCCAGGTTGAAAATTCCAGTGGGATTTCCGGGTGCTCTCCTTCACTCCCGATCAAAACCGAAATGGGAAAAACCTCTTTTCGATATTTTTTAATAGTAGGCTGTAAGAAGATAGAAATAAAAGCTTAGCATTATCGCCCCAAACTTAGGTACCGCGCCAACCAACGCCCCTAGCTCACCTCGCTCATCTTACAAGTATCATCCCAATTCCATTCATCCCATATCTAGGGCCAACACTCCTACCCACAGTCACACAGGCATGTGGTTGGTTGGTTCTAGTTGTGACCTGCGTGACTTTGATAACTTCGTTATTGTTTCAAGTCCGATTGCGAATTCACTTGACTTGGGACACCACAGCTATTAGGCCCTGTCAGCCTGTAGGACACGCTTCACCGGGGGGTGAGCGTACTATGTTGGGGATTGTCGGGGAGTTGTTGTTGGTGTGTAGGTCAGAGTGCGAGATTCCGCGGTGAAATGAGAATCGCTCTAGTGGTATTGTTGCTCTAGCAGGGAGTGCAGAAGTGGAGGAGAGGTTAAGAAGGAGAAGGGAGAGATTGGAGGAAGGATATAAGGACAGTATATGCCACCTCCCCTCCCCGAAAGTCCCGACTATTTTAGCATCATCACCTTCACAGCCTTCGATACCATTCTGGTTCTTGCATCCATAACCGAATTTAGCATACACATTCTGTCTGTCTGTTAAATCGTTAAAGATATCTATCCAACATGTCGATCATTCGCAAGAGTGCGCAGACTTTTGCCATTTGCTGGGAGCTGGCACGCTTTCACAGTAATGAGTCTTGTTTGGAATGGTTCGCAGCGAGTATGGCATCCCCACATATCTGTTTGCCTTCTTTGAATTGATATACTGATACCAAGCAGTGTGGGGTGCATGCTTTGCAGCAGGAGACTCTAAGGAACCGTTAGATTCATACCAGGTGCTAAAGTCACTGGCCGGAATCTGGCTCTGTATGACAGTAGTTCATGGAGCGTGGTGTACCGGAAAGTAAGCCAACTATTTTCTATTACTCCCCTACTGTGCTACCCAATCCGGCCACCTACAGCACTCCCGGTACCCGGGAAAAGAGCTTAATCAGCCATCTACTACCTCTCCCCCTACATTAATTATTATCGCCACGGTAACTAATTTAACCTAATTAGTGATATCATAGACCGCCACGTCGACGCCGGCGTAGAACGCACCAAATACCGACCCCTCCCATCGGGCCGAATCTCGGTACAGGGAGCCCTCGTCTCCTGCGCCTTCCTTACCACACTCGCGGCAACACTAACGTACTACTGCCTGGGACGGGACGCGCTGCTGCTGTCCATCCCAATGTACTTCCTCAACGCGATATACCCTTACATGAAGCAACTGATTCCCTGGCCTCAGCTAGTGCTCGCACCGGCGGTAGGCTGGACTTCATTCATCGGGTGGTCGGCCATTGCCGGGAACCTCGACGACCTGGAGAAGTGCGTTCCATTGTTCCTGGCCGCTAGCTGCTGGACGCTGTATTATGACACTTTCTATGGGTCTCAGGTAACCAACCACTCCTATGAACACATCGTACTAAATACACCTTAACATCGAACTAAACTAATGATAACAACAGGATGCTGAAGAGGATAAGAAAATTGGGGTAAAGTCACTGCCAATCTGGCTAGGAACTAGCATCCACCCGTTCCTATGCCTCCTGGGGACCCTCATTATCGGCCTCATCAGCCTCTCCGCGCACGCATCCAACGTCAGCTACATTTTCTGGACCTTCGCTATTGGCGTGTGGGCGCTCCTCATCCCATACCAGATCACTCAGCTAAACCTCAAGGACCGAACCTCTGGTGGGAAGATTTTCAAGCAGAATATCAAGTTTGGCATGTATGTCACCTGGGTTGCATTCGCTGAGTTGGCCTATCAGAGTTTCTCCCCGAAGTTTTGAAGGATGTGGTGATAGTGCAGGTGGGGAAGAAAGGTCTTAGATAAGGGAATTACGTTTATGAGCGGTGGGGGTAGTGAGTGGAGGTGAGGAGAGGGCTGGACTGGGCTGGGCTTAGTGAAAGAATATCGGGAAGTGGATCCGGCGAACTAGTGGGCTAGGTCATGGGAATTGGAGAGTCATTACCGGAGTAAAGAGATCATGAGGATGGAGGCTGATTGATTTTTTTTCCCTTTCCTTTCCTTTCCTTTTTTTTCTTTCTCTCTCGTGCTTTTATCTTGTTTTGCTTTTAGGTGCAGGTTGTACGGGTACGTTGCGAAACAAAATAAATCGTTCAGATGAAATCCAGGGCACCAGAAGCCAGTGCCAACACGTGCCGATAAGATACCATCATGTGCGCGCGCGTTTGGGAAGCGAAAAATGACTATGAGGGAAAGCCACTTAGGGATGCGCTAGCCAAGCACAATTGTCAAACCGTAGTCACAATTCGCGAACCGGGTAACCCCCCACCCTCGTCAACTTCCCCGAAGCTACTCGGGTGCAACAGAGGTGCAAGCCATAGGTGGGAGCTAGGACTAGTTAGTCTAGCCCAGAGGGATTAGGGAGGGCGGGGGAACTAACTTAGTCAAAGGTTAACCAAACGCCGATAGGGTCAGCGATAAACCCAAGGCTCTGGCACCTTGGCAGCATCTGTCATCTCCACTTGGAATTTCCAAAAAAAACGACAAGGTGTGGGATATGGAGGGTGGGAGAGCTCCACTCTCACCGATTTGATAAGCCAATACTAGTACTCCAGTGCTCGAGTACACACACGCATAGTACTAAAAGGGAAGAGGAGAGGGAGGGATGGGAGGGAACAGTACGTCGGTACTGCCCAAATCAGGATCCCACGAGGGAGACATGCCACCCACATGGCAATGTACGTCAAAATGTTGTGATACCATGAACGTGTTTGCTCAACTTCAGAACCGATGCATGCACTCATCGAGGGCGCTCTGCAGAGTATCATTCGGCGACCAGGACCCCGTGGGATCCGTAGCTGGGGGCTTTTGATATCGTGGCCACCTGAGGCCCTGTTCTTCTGCGTGGAGAGAGAAAATATATGGGAGGTGGTGTGTGTGTGCGTGGAAGAGTGAGTTGAAAGGTGCAAAGATGAAGAGAGGAGGAAGTGATTAGTAGCGATAGCCCCCAATGTTTGCTTCTTCCCTTGATATAAATGCTAGATTTGGTGTACTGTAATCGAGGTTGAATCTACGATATATGCAGAGAGGTCTTTCGCCTTTTTTCGGCCACCAAAAAAGAAAAGAAAAGTGAAATTTCTGATATTATGAGCTATTTGCGAGAGCTGCAGCAGCACTACAGATGCGTAAACGCCTTGGCTGACCTTTTCGAGATATCGGAATGATCGGAAGAGAAGGCCAGGCGAAAGAGACAGAAGAAGCTACGATAGTTGCGCGTACTAGACAGCTAGCTACGCCGTCTGCTCGCTTCATGTCAGGGCAGTGCGAAGGTCGTCCCGCTCTTGACCAATTTAGATGCACTGTAGTGCATATGTATGATCCTCCATCCAGCCTTTCTCGCTAAAGTCTTCTGCTAACATACTATGATATTGTGGAGACGTCTAAATGTCTCAATACCACGAGGGACGGCGCCGTCTGGTTCCGTTCGTGGTCCCGCGCAGTCTTGAGGTTGAGAGGCAAAGAAGGAACGGAAGGAAGCAAAAGAAGGAATTGCAAGACATCTAGGTGCCAGTCAGGTATGATACACTTTACAAATTAGGAAACCGAAAAAGCAAAAACAAAAAGGGCGCGGTAACAGGTCGCACAACATGCTGGGGAAAATTGCATCTCTGCCACATGGATGTAGGGATCGAGCTGACCTTCCAATGATGGGACGAAAAATAAACCCCAAAACGAGTGAGGGAAAGAAGAAGAAGCAATCGGAAAAAAGGAAAAAAAAAAGAACTAAAACGGAAGAGTGATAGTGCAAGATCTTTTGCTCCCCACCCGGAGCTCATTCTAGCCAATGTAATAAATAAATACTTGCCTATAGTATCCACTGCCGTAGCAGCCGCACATAAGTTGCCAGTCAGTGTAGTGTGCCGGTATCCTCCTCGGTAAACCTTTTCTTTCTTTTTTCTCTCTCATTTCATTTTAATGTCTCATACCTTATAATAAGTTGTCGAAAAGGGAATTTCTTTGCGGAAATCACCTGTATGGTTGTACTGTATTTATCCCAAGCTTTAGAAACGCGTCTAGAGTTCACTGTTACAGTATATACTAGCCCGCGGCAAGGTACCGTAGGGGATTTACTTCAGGTTAAAACATTACCGTCCCAATCGGTTCTTTTAGTGTAGCTATACGTCCCCCCCATCCACCCATGATACTAGTATTGTCTCGTCGGTGAGAGCTCCCCTCTAGCTAGCTAGCTTTGAATGCTCCAAGTAATTCTCCCTTGAGACATATTCAACCCTTTTTTCGTGCCATGGACAGCTGTCTAGCTGTTGGTGGCTGGGGGTTAGTCAAAGTATCTTTCTACCCGGTAACAATTTTCTGATTAATTATGTGAGAAAAGCACGTTTTCTTTGCGTCTTCGGATCAACCCTCCCCGCGCTGAGGCACAGCATCTGTTAAGTTGTAAAGTAATGTAAGGCTCTAGGTACTTGTACTGTAGGTACTGCGCCTGGCACTCTCGGGGAGTGTTTCCGAGGGTTCTAGTGTGGTTTGGGAATGCCTAGCAGAGCGGGCGCAGTAGGATAGAGTAGAGCTAACCTCGCACTCTATTCTCACATAAACTCACCGAACTGACTAACCCCACCTCCCACTCTACTCACCCCTCCCTCGTATACTACTCCAACTACCTCAGGCTGGTACTCGTATATTAAAGTCAGGGAAAGGGGAAGACAAGGCTAGCCGCGAACGAGCATACCGGTATTAGTAACTTAGTGGGATACGACGCTCGTCATCGTAATTGAAACAGTATTCTTTATATACCGAAAATTTAGCACAGAAATTATAATCAAAAAAAAAAGCAAAAATTTTAGTCGCTTCCCGCCTCCTTCCAGAATGCGTGGGGGGATTGGCGAAAGAGAGGGGAGGTAAGCCCCCGCACATGGCAATTTCCTGCAGGCATACCCACTTCTACTCGAGGACTTGGAACCTCTGCATGGAATATGCACTAGTACTAATCCGCCAAAACTGACCCCCAGGCACACTGAAAACACACCTCCTCACTTGTCGCAGGTACCTACAGTATTTCCCTTCCAAAATAGCTAGAAAGGGTGAACGAGTAAGGCAGCGGTAAGCGCCGTCCTCGGCGAATCTGTTTTTTTTATTGTGTTCCTTTTTTTTGGTTCCTCCCTTTGTTATACCCTTGCGACTGAGCAGAACCCATTTCAGCAAGCCAATACTGGAACCTGCGGTAGTTTACCAAGATACTGTACCCGGGTACTTCGCAAAGTGCAGAGGTAATTGCATTTCTCTACTTATAAGACTACCCGTATAGTACTTAGCCCTTTGTTTTCTTTTTCAACTAAGCCATCTTTCCTTTCTAGAGTGGAAGAAAACGCCAGCTCTGCTCCACAGACATCACGTCTACTGTCGTGAGTTTACACTACATCGGAATAGGACCGCACTACGCACTTTCTCCACCTTTCTTTTATTTTTCGAAGTCAAAGAGAAAAGAAAAAAGAAAATCCGACATCCGTGCTCATCATGGGTGCCGTGAATAAAAACTCCAGCAAGAACCCCAGATCTCCAGTTTCAAGAATTCGTCCGTTTCCACAATTCCACCGGATCTCCATCTACTACCTCGCCTTCCTCCTCCCCCCTCTCCTCATTCTCCTCTCTCTCACGAAGGAGAACATTCATCCTCCTCCTCCTCCTCCTTCCTCTTCTTCTCCCCCGCTCTTCTCCTACCTTCTGACTCCCGAGCTCGAAATCATGAGGTTCCATGTGCTCTCACTCCTCGGTATCGGCGGCGCTCTCATCAACGTGGCCTACTCTGCAGCAATCGCTTTGGCACCCAGACAAACAGATTCCCCCGAGCCAATAGCCCCAACAACGATCCCTGACTTCGTGGATTTGCTTTCCCTGGACAATACAACGGCCACCGAGGTAGCCGCCAAACTGAACGACAGCGCGGTAGCTCTGAACTTGACCGGCGCCCCCCCATCAAAAGCGAAACTGCGCAAGCGGACAGCGGACCTCGCCACCGAGCTTGCCTGCTGGATAATCCAACTAAAGTTTGCCGGAGACTCATGCAAAGATGGGAGCACGTCATACACTACATTGAGCACTCTGAATTGGTTTGTTTCCTCTCTCCCTCATACACCCGGCAAATGTTTTCGCTGAGTGATAGGCGTGCTGATCTCTTTTTACGTTTGTGCGCTGTGTAGGTCGAAGACATGCTGGCTCCAACCAAAATGTATCGTCTCACCGAGTTCAGCCAGTCAAGTCTCCATCGCTATGATAATTGTTTCCTACCTCAATGTTAAGTACTCGGTGCGTAGCGGTGGACACACACCGAATCCCGGGTACGCCAATTCGGACGGAGGCGTACTCATCGACATGTCGAAATTTCAGTCCATGTCGTTAAGCACCGACGGGACCGTCGCAAGTATAGGTCCCGGCCTCAAATGGGTTGATGTTTACAATTACTTCGGGCAAAGGGGCACCACTGTCCTCGGTGGAAGAATCCCAAATGTAGGCGTCGGTGGTTTGCTCCTTGGCGGAGGACTTTCCTTCTTTGCGAACAAGTACGGATTGGCCTGTGATAATGTTAAAAATTTCGAGGTACGTAAGAGGTTCAATGCAAGGACGACAAGCGGAGAAGAGAAATCTGTTTCAAGAGGATTTTTTCTACCTTTTTGTTTATGTTCCGCCAAAAAAAAAAGGGCTGAACTGAGACTGATTCACTTCGTTGGTTTTTAGATGGTCACCCCCGATGGTAGAATTCTAAATGCGAATGCCGGGCAAAACTCGGATCTATTCTGGGCGCTAAAGGGTGGTTCTGGCAACTTTGGGATCGTAACCCGCTTCGACATGTACACTCGTAACGACCTCGCGCAGATCTGGTACGAGGTGCGAGTATATGATGCATCCCAGACCCCAGCAATCCTCGACGCGGTAGAGAACTTCCAGAAGAACGGTGAAGTAGCGGACAATAAGGCCGGTTTCGTCTTCAGCGCAACAACTGATGTGACATTGGTTGGCTACATCTACGCCGGCACCGCCTCCTCCCTCCCGTCGGCTTTCTCAGCTTTCAGCAGCATCCCCTTCCTCGGGAACTTCGCTCTTCCTACCGTCGGAACTCACTACCAGCTCGTCGCCTCCCTCGCAAATGCCTTCTCCCCGGTCCCTGCCCGCCATGACTACCGCGCCGTGAGCACTGGTGTCAACGCTACAATGTACAAAACGGTCTACGCATTCTGGAAGACCCAAGCGCTCGCGATCCATGCTGCTACGGGCGGTAGTGCGAACATGTCCTTCTCCATCCAGTCCTTCTCCAAGAGCGCTGTAGATTACGGATACAGCAGCGGTGGGAACGCTCTCGGCCTCGTCAGTCAGGCGCAGCAATGGTTCACTATGCTCATCGACTGGGACAATGCTGCTGACGACACCGCTGTCCGTGCGGCCGGTAAGGCTGTCACGGATAAGTGGAGTGAGGTCTCCAATGCTCTGGGATTCGGAAATCCGTACATTTACACCAACGATGCTTCCAGGGACCAGAACCCTCTCGCCACTTATCCCGCTGCGAATATCGCACAAATGAGGACTGTCAGCCACAAGTACGACCCTAGGCAGATTGCCCAGAATCTGCAGAGCGACGGATATCTACTGTCCAAGGTCCCCTAAATTCTCGGGTCGTATATCTGTCTCTGTATATTTGTGTATGCGTTTTCCCTCTTTCTTGCTCACCCATCACAAAGTATATATAAGCCGTTAACCGCGTGGGAGAGGGGGTGTTCTTGGTGTTTCCGGTAGCTTTTCTTTTCTTTTCTTTTCTTTTCTTTTCTTTTCTTTTCTTTTCTTGTTTATTTACCTGTCTATTATTTCTTCGTTCCCCTTTCTATACGACTATTAACGTACTCCTTAGCTTTTTTTCCCCCACGTTTTTATGTGAAAAAGGTTACCGGACCGGGCCGCTCTGTTGGCCCGCTCCATCTCTTTGTAATATTCATCCACTCGTTGTGTACCCTTTTTTCACCCTCAGGTTCGATATGTATTATGTGTAATGGCGCGGGGAAGAACCGCAGTCTAGAGTGGAGGAAGGAGCGATGGGCCGGGTGGTGGGTGGGGCTGGGGTGTGGGGGAGGGAGATATCGGATTTTTTGATGTATTTAGTTCCTTCTTTACTGTACCTTTTTGGCTGGATGGTTCTGGTTTTCCGTGGTGGTGGTGGGCCGCGTAATAAACCAAGAAGCCATCCAGTCACCTCATAGCATATCATAAACAATTGAACGATTTATCGATGTCAAGAAAATCATGCAAGCAGATCCCATAGCTTAAATTAATTAATTCTTGCACTCCTATACGTTCCACTTGTCATCAAGTGCATTTCTTGAATGTCTTGAACAGCTTCTAGTTTCCGATTTGAGGTTCGTGAAGATATCCAACCGAACCGATAACTCACTACCAGTTCGAATACAGTGTGATAGGGCAGAAAGACCGCCCTTTGTTTTGTTTTTTCTTCTCCAGATTCAGTCTCCAACGTTTTTCCTTCTCCCTCTTCCTCCGCCTTCTCACCTAACTGGACCGAGAGCCGGAGTCCTCCAAACAACGTGGCATTCCCACTATCTCGTGATTGCCTAACGTTTGCAAAACGGACTGCTGTTGCATGCAGGCCAAAAATTGGCCAGATCCTCAGAATTGTTTGGTGGCATGCAATAGCAGTCCGTTTTACAAACGTCAGGCAGCACCTCATTCAGTGAATCAGAGAATCAATCAATCTCTCAGACCCTTCTCCTCCTCTCGGACCTCTCTTAGACCCCACCTCTTATTCCGTGCACATGCATACGAGCCCAGTACAGTACCATGCTCTCACACCCTTTCATCCCCCCCTCACGCATCCACCTTCAGCACCCAGAGGGAAACGGAGATACGGCACGAACACTATGGTTTTCACCATACCTAATAATCACTCCAGAGAAACCCCAAAATCGCATACACACCTGCAGTACGGTACTTCAATAAAACGATATCAGAACAGTGAAATGCAATACTGTACTCGAGTACCGACACACGTTGCAAAAAGGTACGGCCGACATATCCGGACTACGTTCCCTTCCCCAAGCTCGCCAGCCCAAGCGAACCGCCCTCCCCATCTACCCGAGTACCCCCCCCACTCCATCCATCCATCCCGCACTACTGAGCGAATCAACTACTACTGGTACCCTACAGTTCAGCGCACCAAACCCTAATAAAAATTAAATTAAATTAAATTAAAAATTAAAAGAGCATCTCTACACCTTAATAAACACTGCAATACCACACTCATCTATTGCCTATCGCACCATAGCGCGCAAAAATTGGAGAGAACCAGCAGGGATCAAGGGTTCCCTTTCCTCTATCTAGACGAAAGGCAACCTGATGAACCCGCCCCTGAGCAATCCGTTCCCGGGGTTATCGCCGCCCCACCTCCCACAACGGGCCAGAGGCAAATTTACAAGTACGGTATTATACACAGGTACCGTACCATATTTGCGAAAAAATAAATCGAAAAGTATCTGGAAATCCCGATGCATGTTTTGGGCCTGAAACGTGCCAAATTCCCGATACCGTGCTCATACGAGGTTCAGGGAATTTTTTCGACTTTTAATTAACTTATTGTTTTTGTCATTCTGGCGAGGGAATTATCTTGCCGACGGGAGGGAGGGTCAGTGCCAAGACGCGGCTAGCTATTTGTTGAGGGTTTGGTACGGAAATTTCGCAATCAGAGACATGGATGGTTTGATAGGAGGGAAGAGGAGGGGGCGAGGGAGAGGCGAGGGAGAGGCGAGAGCAAGGGAAAAAGAAAAGAAACGAAAAGAAAAAGAAAAAAAGAGACAGTTTTATTAAAGACCTTGTGCGGTACGGTACTCGTAGCGGATGCATCCAGGGTGGCTATCTTCGCTTACACATGCTCTAAGTTTTATAATATATAGATAACGATTCGCCTCGAGCGCGGCAGGCTTGACCTCTACACTGCCTACCGGTATCTGGCATACTGGTAGTATTTCTTTTTTTTTTCCTGGTATTGAAACCAGAGAAGCAAAGGTGCCTGGTCCATCAAAACCAAGGGATCGCCGGTGGAGTTCAAGCCTTTGCGGCTCAGTATAGCGATTCCCTCCAGGCAATCCAATCGTGGATTTATCAAGCTTTTGTAATACTCATTTGAGAAACTTTATGAATCTTGACGATGCTAGATTCTAGGCTCACGCATTATCAAGAAAAACTCCTATCCAGCTCCGAATTCCCTGTTCCTTCGTGCGCTGGGCGTCTGGATATAGGGTCACCGAGAAAAGTCTCGAATGGAGTCTGTGCAAATCGGATACTTGTACTCGATGATATGATAGGGTGATTGATGTCTCGCCTCGTCCTCTCCTTGGTGGGTGTGTCTTACGGTAAGCGCGGAGTTTCGCGAAGTTCGCATCAGGACTGAGTGGGTGTGTGGGTGGGTGAGTGAGTTTCCATGTCGTTTATGACTTGAAGTGTCAGCGAGTGAGTGGGGTATGGTGGTACCGTACTTTTTGTCGCTCGGGAGTAGATGACTAAGCGGATTAAAGTTTTCAACCAGTGCTGCATGAATTCGGTAATCCTATTAGTAGTCTAGTAGTCTAGTAATTTAGTCTTGGTTTTGTAGGAAAAAAGCTGTCTATTTTGTATGATCACACGCATGCCATCGCCTTCCATCCCCTCTCGGCTAGATAAACGCCGATACTACCGAAAACAATACCGATCCCCAAACCGACATAAAAAACCTACCCGCCTCCCGGAAATGAATGAACAAGACTATCAAAACCTTCTTAGCATTCATTATTACATCCTGTAGTCTTAATACCTAAAACCAAAAAACCAACCAGACATAGTTAACCCACACCCCGGAAAAGAAAAAGAAAAAGATCCAAAAGAAACCCAACCCATGCCCAAAATATAACATAGAACCCCCATATAAAGACACACACACATACACACACGTACACACCAAAAACCACAGGCACGGACCACTACTCACCATCACCACCCCCCTCCAACCCCATTTGTTGTTAGTGGCCTAAGGCTTCTCAGAAACCCTGACTTCAACAGTACTAGTTTGCACAATACTCCCTGGTAGTACAGAATCGGTGGACAGATCATCACGAACGTCCGCCTTGATGGTAGTGACATGGGAGTGCTTGACGGGATAAGTGCCAGCGTAAGCGCCACCAACAGCGTCGACGTGGAGGAGTTCCACGGAGTCGTTGTTGCTGCCGATCTGCTCGCTGTAGGGTCCTGGGCGCTGGATTCCGTGAGAGCGCTTGGTATCGCTTGGGTTTGTCATGCCGCCGCTGCCGCCCTGTGAGAACTTGGAGAACTTTCCGCGTTGGAGACAGTTGTATTGGGTCAGGAGAGGCTTGAGTGCTGGTAGGGAGGCGCCGATGATGGCCATGTTGGACTCGAGGAGAGAGGGAACCCAGTAGGTCCAGCCATAGCGGTCGAATTGAGGTGGGATGACCTTGCTGAGGGGGTTGGCGGACCCTGGGGGCTTGTGTTAGTAGGTCAACAGGGAGAGCAAGAGGAGGCGATGAAGCTTACATCTTGGGTCGATGTGTGGGTACCTCTTCATTTCGAGGACCCAGAGAGCAAGTCTGTATGCGATCCCGAAGCACGCCCTGTAGTAATGATCCCTCGTTAGTCCTGTATTCCTTCCTAGTCCCAGTATCCAAGGCGAAGGATGAACATACGAAGCACCTAGCGCAATCAAACCGCAGACCAAAACTCTCTGGCGCTTCTGCATCTTCAACTCCCAAATCGCCTTCAAGGGCAACACCAAGATGAGCAAATCGAATATCAAGCTGACAGAGTACAGGGTGATGTGTAATTTGTAGTAGTAGACGTCGCCACAGTCCGCATTGCGCTGGAACGGCTTCCAGAAGGACGACGGGGGCTTGCACATGAAGCCCAGAAGGAACTCATAAGTGACGACATAGGGGATAGTCATGAGGATAAGTCCCTTGATACAGTATTGGAGCGTCTGGTAAGTGGGACCAATGAGGCGACGATAGAAGAGAAGCACTGAGATTCGCACTGTGCTCATCATTACTGGGTAGAGGAAACTACTGGCGAGAGTGCACTGCACCATGTGATATCATTCATTAGCCAGTGTTACTCGACCTTTATATATTTAGAGATGCTGTGAACAAACCTTAAACCAAATCGTAAACTGCGCTTCAGAAACTGTCCACAAAGGCCTGCCAATACCTGCCCTCAAGTCCGCATAACATGCCATGAAGGTGTTTGCCGTTACCAGGAACTAGACATATCAAAAATTAGCCCTAGCTCTCTCGCCTTCGTCCCTGTACCAAGACCCAAGTATATGGGATATATATATATACGTATGATATTGGTAGCTATGGGGAGGAATGGGGGCAGAAGGGAGCAATTATTCACCATCGCAGGGATAACCAGCCAATCGTCAAGGCCAAAAGTAGTGAACTTCCTACGGGCAAATAACCTCCCAGCGACAGCCATCCATGCCAAAGTCGTAGCGATCAGGGCAAAGATAGTGACATAGTTCGATTCCTTCCCATCCCAAGGAGGGAGATCATCAAAGTTCGTCGTGTTCGTCATTGTTGTAGTCATTTCTTCTCTTTCTTTTTTCCGTTTTTTTCCCTCTCTATTTCTATCTCTTCTCCTTCTTCCTTCCTAGAAGAAAAAAGAAAAAAAAAAAACCCTCCCGAAATATATACTTGAAAGTCGGAGACTCGAGAGAAACCGGGGTCGATATCGTAACTAATTGTCTATTCTTTTTTTCCTTTCCTCTTTTCCGTTTTTTTCTGCGAGGGAGTGCTGGGCAAAAAAAAAGGTCGTCGAAAATTCAAGAGTGTAAAAAAAAAAAGGCTTCAAAAAAAACTAAAAATAAAAAGGGACTTATATCTTGCGAAAACCCTTTTAGTTTTTTTAGCTTTTCAGTTCAAAGCTTTTTTTGGTTGGTAAAATTGGTTGAGAGCCGAAGAAGCTTTCAGGTCCGTCGAAGTTTCAAAAACGGATGGACATCCATCTTCCTTAAGTACTGTTGCTAGATTTGGTGGTGCTGGTACTGCACCCCCCCCCTTCCCCTCTCTACCAGGAAGGTACCCCCCCGAATCCATGTCGCTCACGAATATCCGTCTGTTCTGTTCGGAAGGGAAGTTACCACCATTCAGTGTTACTTTTTTTTCTTCTTCTTCTTCTTCTTCTTTTCTTTTCTGGCTTTTTTGGAACACAGGCTTGCTTGCTTGCTATCTAACTAACCCGAACTAACTAACCCGACCTCCCCTTCCATTGGACGTTGCATGTATGGAGGGGGGGTGGGTGGGGATAGTGGCGACCCAAAGTCAGACAGCAGAGTGAGGTAACCGTACCAGTACTCCCTGGTTACCACAGTACGGTACGCAAGTTAACTTAATGTTATTCCGCAGATGTAAAAACAAAAACAAAAAAAACACAAGTTCCCGATTCAACAGTAACAGGATGTGATGCCCTACTCTCGCCTCTCTCATTCTCACTAGCTTCTTTGCTGAAACAGAAAGCGAAGTTGTGGAACATGACCTACCGATACCAAACTGGCGATGAAAAAGTAAATAAATAAAGCCATGGGGGAAAGAAAAGAAAAAAAAAAGTGAATACTGATCCTTCACCTCATTGATCCATCCATCCCCTTAGACCGACATACAGACAGACAGACGGGCAAGCAGGCAGGCAGGTAGACCACGGTACACCCCACAGTGAATAATTGGAGAAAAGGACGACTCAACTGTGGATGCATCTTCAGCGAATAACAGAAAACGAGAGCGCACGGTGGCCATACTCCCCTATGCTATTTTATTCTCGAGAAAAGGACACATTGGGATTCTTGCGTGAGTACAGTACAGTTACAGCACATCTAAGTGTTTTTCACTTTTTTACCCTTCTTCCTTTACATTGCCTTCTCTCTCATCAGCAATATAGGCTGCCATTCTTAGTTTAGCACTCGCCCAAGATAATTCAGAAAAAGAACTGAGATCATCGACAATTCTCATTTCGTCCGGAACACTACTCGTACACTTACGCTACTCGTACATTGCCACCCTTATCTATGGCGCGCTCCTCCCCCCCCCCGCTCCGGACCGTACCGTGGAAGTATAGCACCATCATACGCAAGTTAGTTAGAGCCTTGATAAAATAATACTCGTACCGCGTGTCATTAAAAATCATGTCTCGTCTCTCAGGTTTTGTTTGAATTTTATTTTTATTTTATTTTACTTTTACTTTTTTGCGTTCAGATATCTTTTGTCCTCTACTTGTAGTTTTCACAATCGCTTTCCGCGGTATCATGAGCCGGTCAATCGGTAAATCAACCGTGAAGAACTGAACGCCGATTCGGGCAAGTGACAAGCCAGTTCGGTGATTTCTACAGATTGATGATTGCTCCGCCTTTTCCGCACAACCATATTGGCTTACTTACTTGCGTGTTTCCTCCGAATCCCCAGTCGCTTGGATTAAACATCTAGAAGATGTCCGTAGACCTTTTTAGCTCAAGGGGAATACCGGTAAACGAACGCAGGATCAGGGGGGCGCCAGGGGACAGCATGTTTTTTCTTCCCTAACTTTTTGTTTTTTCTTCTTTGGGGATTTTTTTCCTTTTTTTTCCCTTTTCATTCCTTTTCGTGTTACTTGTATGTCGTGCTCGTGATCCCAAGGTACAGAAACTTACGATTACCCGTCGAAAAAAAGAAAGAAAAAAAGAACGAAAATTAAATTCACTAGTTTTCTTTAGAATAGGCTAACTTTCAACAACGAAATCTCAATTTTTTAGCTACAAGTTTGTCCTCCACAATATCCTTTTCTCCATTCCTCTATAATGGTTTGTTCTAGTTGAGCTTGCTAATGCCAGGACTTTTCCCCCTTTCCAACCCCCTCGTGGGAGGAGAACAAGATATTTGCACTTCCATCAAGAGGCAGACCAACACATGGCTTGTGCAATTGAGCATTGGCTCAAGTTTATGGAAATCACATTGGCCAAATCCCATCGTGATAGGGTAGAAGGTGAAGAAGGGGGATCAAAGCCAACGGAAGTAGGTGCCCGGAGAAGCCCAGGGGAATGAAATGGGTCCAAGGGAAGGATTTCGCCTTTTACTGTATTTCTAAAACCTACCGTGGTAGCAAGGACTACCTGGTTCCCTACCCAACATTCAAACAAACCCAATAGATTAGCAGCTGTGGCCCCGAACTTTTGTTTAGCTCGGGGAGACGTGGGGAATAAGGAGAAGAAACACGCACTCGACTAATTGTCCCTCTCCTCTGGTGTCTCCGGTGATAGGCTACCGGTATTAGGGCTTGACTCGAATAGTTAGGGTACGGTAGGCGCCACCAAATACCAACAATGCGAGACGTTTTTCTCCCTTCCTAGTTTCTACTTCTCTATGGTGTCTTTGATTTTCCTTTTTTCCATACAGCACCCCCCGGAACCGGGGCTGGGTAGCGTCGCTGTAGCGTGGAGCCGGGCAAGGGTGATGCGGATCGTTAGGGATAATTGTATGGTCAAGTACGAGTTCTATACATTCCGCCCTTATTTTTGTGCAACCTCCTCATGCCGTGTTGCTAAACTGGTGCTGTGTGCGAAATCCAGAGCTGTGTGAATGAAGCGTTGAAGGGCGAGAGGGAGCAAGAAAGCACTGCATGAACGCAAAGCTACGGCACAGTGTTATAAGTGGTCTACTCGAGTACTTTTTACCAGTACATATCCATGATAATATTGTACGATATGATATGACAATATATCAGCTTGGTTCTTTGAGCGGTCTAGTCTAACCTCAACTCAACTTTCCGGTAGCTCCTCCACCATAGCGATCCGATAGACGAGGGCGC
>Ga0307507_10004099_pt1 | contig 26572 bp, 10 predicted proteins | sample 7_EM_MG_FD_207223 | JGI IMG/M metagenome (GOLD analysis project Ga0307507, IMG submission 207223) | Populus trichocarpa ectomycorrhiza microbial communities from riparian zone in the Pacific Northwest, United States - 7_EM | ecosystem: Host-associated > Plants > Roots > Unclassified | place...
GGGGGGGGGGAGGTAAGGCGTATATAGCAATAGTTAACAAGAGATAGCACACAGGGGATGGTTAAGATATGGGAGAGGCAGCAACAAATACACGGCGATTAATTAGCAAGGCCTAGCTAGGACGTAGTAAACCCTAGCTTTGGATAAGCTAGAGAAGGAAGTAGTGGTTCCTAAGGAGTTCAAAACATCTAAGGAGGAGGACGTGCTATAGGCCCGCAGGGCCGCAGCTATGTGTAAATATGGCAAATTGGGGTTTTTCATCCTACTAATGTAACGGCTCGCACAAATGCCTCTGAACCGAAGCTTGTGGATTGCTATCTAATGAAGATACTAAGCTAAGGAGAAGAAAGGAAGGGGGTCGCCAGGACCATAGTAAACATATATAAAAGGGCAGCCGCCAAGGCGCTAGCGGTAAGCGAGCCAATCGTAGGTTGGCAGAATATGGCAGCAGCATGGCAGAATTTGGCAGGTAACACGCTCTAGCACCGTCACATCACCCCCCCCTCCTGAAAAAGCCTGCCCTCAGGCATTGTCCAAGCTCCCTATTGTCGTCCAAATTGTTGTAATTATCTAACCCTTCTTCCTAGCATTTAATCCAGTTGTCTAATTTACGTGGTGGTCTAGGGAGATTAGGGTGGGCTAGGTGGAAATCTCGTAGCTTATAGGGGGAGTACTTAAAATTAGATATAGGGTACCACTCTGGGTCGTCGTCATGGCCTACCCAGCTTGCACAGTATTTTAAGACATTACGGACCTTTTTTACTGCTAGGATTTCTTTAACTTCCTATTCTTTATCCTTAGCAATCTGGATTAGCGGCGGGGGGTCGTTATACTGTCCAGGTAGTAGATTATCCGCAGCCTTTTATAGCCGGTCTAGGGAGAAAATAGGGTGGATCCTTATTAACTCTAGTAGCTTAACCTTAAAAGAGTGTCCTACCTTTTAAAGAGTCTTGTATGGGCCAGCCATTTAGTGGTCTAACTTGTGGCTTGGCCTCTAGGTTTTCCAGTTCTTTATTAACACCCATACCTTATCTCCTACTTGGAAGTCTTTCTCGCGATAATGTCGGTTTACATTAGACTCCTTTTTTTCTTACGCCTTTCTTATAATTGTTTGAGTAGTCTTCTAGGCTCCATGCATTCTCTTAGCAAATACCCAGGCCTCCTTATAGCTGAGGCGTTCGCGGGCCGTAGCGGGTTTAGTAGGCCTATCCTAATTAAAGGACGTTTGTGGTGCATACCCGTAGAGCAGTTTGAATGGGGACATCCCTATACTATTATAAGGGAGTGTAAGCTGCGCGTAGTCCATTATAGGTAGTAATTCCGACCAGTTGTTCTAATAGTAGTCTATAAAGGGCCGTAGTTGCTGGTCGAGGTACTAGTTTATAATCTTAGTTTAGCCGTTAGTTTAAGAGTGGAATGCAGTAGAGAGCTTAATCTTAATCCTAAGGATATGGCAGAGTTTATTTTAGAAATCTAATATAAACTAGGGGCCATAGTTAGAGACAATTAATTTAAAGGCGCCGTAGAATTAATAGATGTTGTTAATATAGAGGCGGGCTATATCCTTTATAGTCGTGGTCTTAAAACAAGGGAGGGAGACGGATTGCTTACATAGTCGGTTGACCACTATAAAGGCTGCATCGTGGCCGTGGGCGTCCTTTGGAAATGACTTAAAGTCCATAGTAATATATTGCCAAGGGTGTTCTAGAACTGGTAGTGGTTATAGCCACCCAGGAGTTTAATCCTTAGGGGTATTTGCGCGTCTATAGGCGTGGTAGTTTCTAACAAATTAATCCATATCGGATAGAAGTCCTCGCCAGTAGTAATAGGGCGCTAGTAGTTAGTAGGTCTTATCGCAACCAGGGTATACTATAGAGACTTAATAGTGGGCTTCGCGGATTAACTTTGTTTGTAGGTTATTAATATCTGGAACTATAAGCCGTCCTTAGTATAGAAGTAGTCCTTCTTCTATTTCCAAATTAGGGTCCTCCTTCGCGGCTTAGTTATGGAGGGCTTTTAGGGAGTTAGCTATACGGTTTATAGTTAGGATGCGGTTAACTAGCCCTATTAGTTTATCCAAGACTGCTCCCTCTAGGGGTGCTAGCTCATTCCATTCAGAGTTTAATTCTTTAAGAATTTGTAGGTTAAGCTATTTGGGATAGAGGAGGGCGCGTGTCCGGTATTAGGTCTTTAGCTTATTCTAGGGTCCTATATCTTATTCCCTTTAGGTTAGTATATTAGCTTTAGTGTTTTGCTTACTAGAATAATATATAATTATAAAGAAGAATTTAGAGAGTATTTTAGCCTAGCGGGCTTATTATCTAGTAAGCTGCTTTATAGTTATAAAGTACTCTAGGGCTTTATAATCCGTATATATCTTAATCTAAGAGTTCGTGCCTTTAAGCTCTACGCGCCATTGGGATAGCGATTGAATAATAGCTAGCATTTCTTTATTATATACTTTATAGTTACACTCAGCTAGGTCCATTGTTTTTAAGAAGAAGGCAATAGGGTACCATTTACCATCTAGATATAACTATAATAGGATTCCTACTATAACTCTATTAGAAGCGTCCGTCTCTAGCATTAATTTAAGGTCCGGGTTATAGTAATAAAGGATTAGAGAAGAGATAAGCCAATCTTTTAACTCTCTAAAGGCTTCTATATAGTCGTTATTAAAGATAAAAGGCGTGTCTTTCCGGGTAAGTTGTATAAGAGGCATTGCCATAACTCTATAGTTACAGATAAATCGGTGGTAGAAATTATAAAAACCTAGGAAGAACTGGATCCCCTTTATAGTATAAGGGGGCTTCTAGTTACGGATTGCGTTAACCTTCTTAGGGTCGACTTTAATCCTATTTATACTTACTATAAACCTAAGGTACTTTGTGCGTTTTACCCTAAATTTATATTTCTTAATATTAACTTGCAAACCCGCGTTCTATAATCTCTCTAGGACCTTCTTAACGTGAACTTAGTGCTTAAGTTCGTTATCTAAGTATATAAGGATGTCGTCTAGGTATGCTGTGTAGAATTTATTAAGGTAATTAAAAAGAACGTCATTTATATACCTTTGGTACGTAGCCGGTCCATTTATTAGTCTAAAAGGAAGAACTTTGCATTTATAGGACCTATAATGGGTATAGAACGTTGTTAAATCTTTAGATACAGGGTCTATCCTAATTTAGTGGAAAGCTTGGCGGATATTAAGTTTAGTAAAGATCTTTGCCCGGCTTAAACATGCAAGGGTTTCGTTAATTAACGGAATAGGATACTAATCCTTTTAAGTAATAGCATTTAGCTTCTAATAGTTGATATAAAAATGGAGGCCTCCACTAGGCTTTTTTACAAATAGGATAGGGAAAGCAAAAGGGGCTTAACTTGGCTTAATAAACCCTTTATCTAGGTTATTAATTAAGTACTACTTTGTTGCTTTTAGCTTGTCCGTTAATTATTGGTAGAGGGGGCTATAGCCTAGCAAGTTATTGGCTTCCAATTAAATCTTATAATCGTACATCCAGTAAGGGGGTAACTTATTTAAAGCCGCCCTTAAGAACGCGTCCTTATACTTGGTATAGATAGTAGGAAGGAGACGTTTAACCAGTTCCTTATTAGTTTCCTTAATTAGCTTTTCTTCCCTCTTATTAATAATCCGGTTAATCTTATATAGGCTTATTATAAAGACCTTATTTTCCTTCTGGTATATATTAAAGTGGAACGCTATAGCGCTAATTATGGTAATATCTACTGCAGGGGGGTTGCAGGATAATGGGGGCGTGCGTGACCTTAGGGCCCTCTAGGGTATTGGCGTTGTTGTTACTCCTTTTAGCTCCTATTGCATCTTTTGGAGGTTATCCCTTATATCTTATTAGTACGTTCTTTTCTATACCAGTTAGATCTATATAATTTAGATGCCGTCTATATTACTATCTATTCCACTTCTATACGTAGAGTCCTCCTCAAATATAGCGCTTTAGGAGAGTATCTTTATTGGTACAGAGTTCTTTCTAGCTTTATAGCAGGCGTCTTCTTAGGTAAAGGCTAGGTCACGGGCCCGGACATCCTACTAATATATAGGGTTAGACTTCGCGGCTAGTGTCTTGCGGTTAGTTTGGATTTCTCTAATAAAGGAGGGTAATTTTAGTCTATCCTCTGGCTAGACAAACTGTCTTTGTTATACATTTAGCCAAATATCAAAGTAGGACATCTATTTTCGGCTAAGGATTATATTATAGGACCCTAGGTCTAAGATGCAGAAAGGGATGCTGTATTAACGTCATCTATTAAGGGAGATATATAACTTCAGGACATAGGTAACTGGCTTACTAGCTTAGCCGTTATAGCCTTTTACCTAGACAGGCTTCTCTAGTAGGGTGGCTTTTATATTTAAAAACTTGGCAACGTTAATTATACAGGCAGTATTTATAAAGGCAAAGCCATTTGCTCTAGTGTTAATAAGGGCAGTTGAGTTAACTCTATATCTATTTTAAGATACTGTATATGGAACCGTAAAGTGTTTTCCACCACTTAGATTAATTTCTTTAAGATTAATAGGATACCCTAGGGGGGAGTCTTTCCCTAGGGTTCTTCTTTTCCTAACTTATCGGACGTTTCTCCTTCCTCTATCTCCTTAATATCCCCTAGTTCTGGGTAAGATGAGGCAAAGTAACCCTCCTTATCACAGTTGTAGCACGTGGCCGAGGCGGGGTCGATCGGGGTATTGCGACGAGTACTAGTCAAGGGCGTGGTACGTGGCTAGTCGGGCAAGGCTCGCCAGTATATAGTTGTGACCGCTTTTGGTGCAAGAGCAGACGTAGCTTGTCTTCCTGCTCTAGCTCCTGTAGGTGTGGCTAGCGAGTTGCAATTACTACGTGGTCGCTTCTACTAATCAGGGTGGGCATTAATCCACTTCAGTTCTACGTCTAAAGATAGGCAACGAGCTGCGAGTTTTTTATGGGTTAGTAGGTTATCTAAGGTTACAGCAATCTTCTCTTATAGCCGGATTATCAGCTTATCGTATAAGTCCAAACGGTAGTTCTTAAGGGGAACCTAGCCTTCTCCCATAAGGTATAGGAATTGAGTCTAGAATTCGGCAAAGGGTTAGTTTAGTTTTATTATTAGGCAATTATAGTTATACCAGGCATCCCGTACTTTGTTTAGGTTAACATAAATAGCAGCTAGGTGCCGTATTATCTCGTCAACAGATATAAATTGGACAGGGGAATCGTCCTCAAACTTGGCTTAAAGGTGCCGTTAGGCATCCCCTATAGTTTAACCAAAGAGGTAGAGCATTTTAGCTTCTTTAGAAAGGAAATAGTTATGGTTAACACGGAGCTTTCCTCGTACTTAAATCCTCTAATTCTTAAAGGTAGGGTCTATCCCATTAAACAGTAGTTGGGGGTCAGGGAGCTTAACGAACTTTAATTGTTTTGTTATCGTATCTGTACTCCCTAGTGTGTTACATTCGGTTAAGTAAATAGGACGACTAGGACTTCTAAAAGGGGGGGCTGAGCTTTATAGGGCCGTAAGGCTGTCTAGGATCTCTTATAGGGTCTCCTATATACTTTAAGCTTGGAGATAGTTAGCTTCCTAATTGGCCGTTAGGGCACGAATCTGTTTGTATACGTCTATACTATTATTATTATCCTCAATTTCGGATCCCAATTGAATCTCATGTTCTTCTTGGGTTAGGGCAGCTCTTTTAGATAAGCTCGCTTTAGGTGCCATTATTGGCTTCCTAGGGTTCATTAAAATTGTACAATTCGGTTTTAATTCCAGGGGTACAGGTCCAATCCTGTCTGGTTTATAGGGTGGGATATTATTAAGGCCTTCCTAGGTAATATAGAGTTGTTTTAGTGTCTAAGTATAGCGCGTTGACGTGTTATTACAGACAAAGTTTCTTGTAGGGTGGGATATTATTAAGGCCTTCCCAGGCAGTGTATGGAGAGCTTAGTATAATATAACGGCTCGCATAAATGCCTCTAAACCAAAGCTTGTGGATTGCTATCTAATAAAGATACTAAGCTAAGGAGAAGAAAGGAAGGGGGTCGCCAGGACCATAGTAAATATATATGAAAGGGCAGCCGCCAAGGCGCTAGCGGTAAGCGAGCCAATCGTAGGTTGGCAGAATATGGCAGCAGCATGGCAGAATTTGGCAGGTGACGCGCTCTAGCACCGTCACAACTGAGGCTGCTTATAGGGTTTTTTCTCCCCTAACTACAGGGGTTTTCTTCCTGTAAATATATAAGTTTTCCCCCCTGTACGGAGTAGTCTGCGTGGGCCAGTAGGATCCGTATTAGATATTAATCAAAGAGTTACTATTAATTAATTACAGACCAGTATAAAGGCTTAGAAATAAAGTTATATAAAAATCTTTATATTAATCTAGGTAGTTACTAGCATGCTTTTAATAGGCCTCTAATAGGTCTCCTAGTAATCCTTACATCTTTTCTCTAGTTATATTTTTTTCTTATTAAGGTTTTTTAAGAGTTTAAAGTAGGGGCTAGATAGATAGATAATATATAACGGCATACTAATATCTCTCTAATATCTCTCTAAACCCCTTCTAGGATAAGCCCTTATAATCTCCCTACTATAAAGGTAATAGTAATTAGGGGCCAACCGTAAGAAGGGGGGTGTTACAGCACAGTCCTAACGCGTACTGTCTCGTACTATTTCCTACTATTGGCTAACCCACCACTAGCGCCTTGGCGGCTGCCCCTACTATTTATATACAATACCCTCTTTTACCTCCTTCTCCTCTTTATACTATAATGTAGTTATTTAGCCTATTAGCATTATAGCACTATAACAGTTTATGGTATCTCCTCTTACGCCCTATTATAATCTTTATTCTCCCCAGTCTACTATTTCTATTTTCCTAGTATAATCGCGACCCAGCGCAACCAATAACACTATACCACAGTCCTAGACAATCTTAGTACAGTCCTAGATAATTTTAGTATTGTCCTAGACAATCTCAGTATTACAGCCAGCCTTATAGATTTTAATTACCCTGCCTAGATCCCCTAAAATAGGTAACTAGAATACCCTATCGGCGAACATATATAAAGCGCTCGCTTGCCTCTTTGATACCTCCTACACTAACATTGCCTAGGCAATTAGGAGTAGTCTGGAGTACCCTAAGGACCTTAATATGGCAGGAATATTTTAGCACCTCTTTATATATATAACCCTTTTAACTAGCGTTAAGAGCAGTCTCTAAACAGTCTATAATAAAGGCCGGACTATAAAGTCCTAACTTAAAAAAGCTTAACATAGAATTAACTCCCTTAAGATACTTAAACTATATATAAAGCAATACGAACAGCAAGCTTTAGTATATACTAAGACTATATAAAGCCTAAGCTCTTAAATTACTACACTTACCCAAACTATTGCTGATAAGAACACCGCTACTAGCTCTCCTCCCCTAGCTAAGCCCTATAGAAAAAAGCGTAAAGCAAAAGACCCTACCCTATTTAATAGCAAGGGATCGCTAACTAAAAAGTAAGAAAAATTTAAAATATAGGAAACAAAGATCTAAGGCGTTTTCTATAGAGATATAAAGTGCTTTAAGACCCTAATAGACGAAGTCCTTTATATATCAGACATGCTAATAGATAAGGCTTATAACTATATTAAGCATGGCCTTAATATGCTATGTATATACCCAAACAACCCAAGCAAATAGGCCTTCTCTAACTAAGAGTCTATGTTTGCATATATAAAGAAGCACTATAAGACTATAGATATAACCCAAGCGGCTAAGAATAAATTAGATACCTTAAGCTAAGGCGAGCATAATTACTGGTCCTAAAAAGTAGAGCTTAATAAGTTAATAATAAAAGCAAATAAGACTAAGGAACAAAAGGTGGATCTATTTAGGAAAAATATTTTATCTAAGATAAAGGACTTAGCCCTTACCCTTAGCCGCAAAATTAATGATGCTAACTATAAGGGCTGGAGTAAGTAAATAGACGTGTTTGCTTATAACCTATAGAATTACGCCCACTACACTAAGCTAAATACCGCTAAGCTAAGTACCGCTAGCGGCTATTAACCTACACTACCTAACAATAATACCTTAGCACTAGCACCATAGAATAACCTAATGGACCTTAACGCCGTTAAATTTGGTAGTAGTAGTAGTAGCCTCCCTAATAATGTCTGAAGACATTATATAGATAACAGACTCTACCTGGCATGTGGTTAACCTAGCTACTAAAAAGATGCTTATAACCCTAAAACAAACCTAAATCCCCTTCTAATGCCACCACGCCAACCCCTTCCTAGCCGCGGTAGATTCTTTAGTAGAGGGATTAGTAACTAAAACAACAACCACGGATAGGGACATAGGTTTAGACACAGAGACCCACCCCCATAATTCCCTTCCCTAATACAGCCCTAGCTGATGGTCCTATATATAAACTATAGATAAGTGCTCTATGCCGCTACTAACTGTAAGACTAGCTATGTTCTTGGCGAAGTACCCCCTAGCATATATACACTATTAAAGACTAATACGTTAGGATACACTAGCTAAGACCATAGTTACTAGCTAAGCCCCATAATCCAGTTATTAAAAGACTAACCCTTAGACTAAGTTGCCTTTAAGGGTTAGAACTATATAGGGAGGAGGATAAAAGGATTAGATCTATACTACTAGATTAGTTAGATCTTATTCTAAGTTAGCTGCTACTTAACCTTAGAATAGCAAATAATAATAGGAATGCTATTCTTATTTAGATCTACCTCTCCTTACTGCGCAACCTACTCCCATAAGCTTTTATTAAAATAGTAAGCCTTATTAACAGTGGTAGTATAGTACTAGCGTTTATAGATAAAGACTTGCTTATAAAAAAGCATAATATTATAATAAAAAGACTCCTAGTTCTAAAACCACTCTATCTTGCTAATAGACTCCTATCTAGCTTTATTACCCACTACTTTATAGCAAGAATAATAATTAGCCACCATATAGAATCCATACTCTTCTATATTATAAAGTTATTACCCTTAATACTAGTAATTCTTAGAATGCCCTAGCTTAAAAAGTATAACCTAAAACCAGACTTCCCTATTTTAGAGCTTAAGTTTAACTCTAATTACTATGCCTATAACTATCTCCTATGGTATATTCCTAACTGTGACTAAGTAGTACCACGCAGACGCATTATATAGCTAACGCTTAGATACTATTAGCTGATAGTAAAAGAGGTGCCTAATACTGGTGAGCTAATATACGCAGTAAATAAAATAGAGATTCTAGAAGACTGGACTACTGCTCTATTTCTAAAAAAATAAACACCGCTAGAACTATAAGTCCCCTATATATACCTGCTTAACCTAGGTTAGCTAATAAGACACCTAACTTTAAGTTATTTACCATATGTATATGTAACCGCACATATAATAGCTAAGGGTGTTATAGCTAAGACCAAAACTAGAGCAATTAAGACCTCCCCCCTGTAACGCCTAACCTTATACCCGTCTCCTACGCGTACCGTATAAGGCCACCGCCTTGTTTCCGCCCCCCTGGGCTAACTAAGCTGTGCTAGCCTAGCTATAGTACTAGAGAACTAGACACGCCCTAACCTGGACGATATTAAATGCATTTATGCTATTAATTTTACCCAGTTCTATAAATAAAAAGGCGTAAAGGTGATAAGGATCTATATAGCGGAGCTAGTAGAATTGGTTAAATAAGAAGAACACTAATAGCTGCTTAAGGAGCTACTTATAGGCCTAATAGAAGTACTGAACCTATTAGAAAGGTCTTTCCGCCAACTAATAGAAGGCGACTATATAATAGAGGAAGCCTATAAAGCGCTACCCCTTTATTTCCATAACTTTCTTAAGATAAACCTAAAAACTAAGTCTAAGTTTCTACGCCGGAAGATAGTTAACACTAATATTAAGAAATTCCTAAAAGGCAAACTAGGATTAACCTATAAGGATATTTTATAACGCTTACTAAAAGAGTTTTATAAACATATTAAACACTTCCTCCCTAAGAATGTAGATAAGCTGCCCCCTTACTAACTATAGGACCACAAAATTAAGATTATACTAGGAAAGTAGGCCCCATACTATAAAAACAGACCACTCTTACTTACTAAACTTAGCTGTATAAAGAAGTAGATTAATAAGATACTAAATAAGGGTTTTATCCGCAAATTAACCTTACTAGCTATTATACCACTCCTCCTTGCAGTGAAACCTAGCGGTAGTATATAAATCTACTATAACTACTAAGGCCTAAATATAGTTACTATTAAGAACCGATACCCACTACCACTAGTCCGTAAGACACTTAACGCACTCTGTAGTGCTAAGTACTTTACTAAGCTTAATATAATTGCTATGTTTAACCGGATCCGGATTACGGAAGGCTATAAGTGGCTTATAGCATTTATTACCCGGTTTAGACTCTATAAGATACTAGTTATACTATTTAGTCTTTATAACGCGCCCGCTATGTTTTAAAACTATATTAACTATATTTTATATAACGCCCTTAACAACTACTGCACTACGTATCTTAATAATATCCTTATCTTCTTAAAAACGCGCGCCAAGTATATAAAATACATAAATGAAATTATCTAGAGACTTGGTAATGCTAGACTCCAGATTAATATTAATAAGTCTAAGTTTTATGCTACCAAAATAAAATACCTTAGCTTAATTATCTTAACTAACGGCATGACTATAGACCCTAAGAAGGTACAGGCCTTATAGGAATAGAAGGACCCGATATTAGTTAAGGAACTACAGCAATTTCTTAGCTTCGCGAATTTCTACCAATAATTTATTTAAGGCTATTTTAAGGTAGTTAAGCCTATAACTAGGCTACTAAAAAAGAGCATTAGCTAGTTATAGGGCCCCGATTAAGTATAGGCATTCCAGACCCTAAAAATAGCATTTACTAAAGCACTGATTCTAGCATATTATGACTATATAAAGAAAACTATGGTAGAGACAGACGCCTTAAACTAGGCTTTAGGTAGAGTGCTCTATTAAGCTAATAAAAGTAATAAGCTTAAGCTAGTCGCATTCTTCTCTGCTAAGCACTTAGCCCCTAGATGTAACTATAAAATATACAATAAGGAACTCCTAGCAATTGTTAAGGCACTAGAAGAATGGTGTCCTAAACTATAAGGAACTAAGCAGCTGTTTAAAATTATTATAGACTATAAGAACCTCTAGACCTTTATAATAATAAAATAACTAAACTAGCGCTAAGTCTGCTAGGCTAAGTTCCTTTCCTAATTTAACTTTATTATTACCTATAGGCCTAGCACTAAAGCCATAATCCTAAACGCTCTTAGCCGCCTTCTAGGTGTTACACCTGCCAATACTAATAACAAACGTCTATAATACCAAGACCGCGTTATCTTACTACTAAAGAAAGTTAACCCTACCATCCTAGAAGAACTACTAAGCAAATCCCAAGACTAGAGTATTAAAGACTTTATTGCAGTAATGGACCTAGAGCCTAAGAAAAAAACCCTTAAGGAGCTTATTAAGAATGCCTATAAAGAGAACGAACTCGCTAGGAATATATTAGCTGCACTACGCAAATAGGAAGACCGTAAAGTATACTATTAGCCTAAGCAGATTAGGAAGCTGCTCTACTATAATAAATCTAAATATTTAATTGTTAACAGCCTAATCTACTATAGGAATTAAGTATTTGTTCCTAATTTATATAAACTCTAACTAGAAGTTGTACACCGTATATATAGTTTAGGCCCTATAGGTTACCTAGGCCACATTAAGACACTAAACCTCCTTAATTAAACATATTAGTGGCTAGGTATTTTATAGTTTATAGCTACCTTTATAAAAGACTACGCTCTCTACTTCTATATAAAGACCCCATACTTAGCACCGCCTAGTTTCCTAAAACCACTAGAACTACCAGTCCACCTATAAACCGATATCTCTATTAACTATATTGTTGACCTGCCTAAGTGCCTTTATAATAGCAAAATATATAGATATATCTTTATTATTATTAACCGCCTAATAAAAATAAGATACTTTATTCCTATTACTAGCCTAGATACTAAGTAGCTTATTAAAGCATTTATCTATACTATCTATAAGTTACACAGCGCTCTAAATACTATTATTTCTAATAGAGGCTCTTTATTTATTTTTAACTTCTAGCGTTGCCTAAACTATCGCCTAAAGGTAACCCTAAGCCCTAGCTCCATATAGCACCCTAAAATAGATAGTTAAACTAAGATTGTTAATGCAGTAATAAATAAGTACCTACGCGCCTTTATAAGCTTCACCCAAGATAACTAGGTAGATTAGCTCCCCCTTACTAAGTTTACTATAAATAACTAGGTTAATAAGACCACAGGAATCTTACTATTCTTTACCAACTATAGCTATAACCCACATCTAGGCGTTAAACCAGTAGGCCCCTAGCTATTAGCCCTATCTGTATATATAAAGAAGGAGTACCTATAAGCTGATACTATTGCCAACCGCTTTAAGCACATCTTAACCCAGCTTAAAGCCCTAGCTTATATCTCCCAGTAATAATATAAAGACAATACTAATATAAAACAAGACAAAGGTATAATATTTAAAAAGGATAATATAGTTATAGTTAGCCTTAAAAATATAAAGACTAACTGGTCTAAAAGGAAGTAGGATAATAACTAGGACAGACCCTAGCCCGTCCTAGCTACCTATAGAGAAGCAGTTATAGTTAACCTCCCAGACCACATCTGTATTAATAAGTCTTTTTATACTTTAAAAGTCCGCCTCTAGTTCCCTAAAAAGATCTCTAGTTAAGCATGCATTAATAAAGAGGAACGTTGTAATGTTATAGGTAGGATAGCCAAAAGGGATAATAACGGCAATATTACGGATAAGTGGGAATTTAAAAAGATTCTTAATATATATAATAAACAAATGGACAAGCATGGCTTAATATACTATATTAAATAGAAATACTACAATAAGAAAACCTGGGAACCTAAGAAATCCCTAAAAGGGTGCGAGCGCGTACTACTAAGGTTTTATAAATAACACCCTAAGAAGCTAGGACCCCTAGACTGGGTATAAGATAAGGAAGAGCCACGCTAAGGCCATAGCCGACTATAAAGGTAATTTGTGGTAGTTAAGATCTTATAGAACTTTAACCGCCGGTTAAAGTTATCTAATTAGTTAGTTTTTTGCCAAGAAGCGCCATATAGTAGCGGTATAGAGTTCTACTAATTTTATTTATTAAGCTAACTAATTAAGATTTTCTATGCCCGGTATAGAAAATTGCTATTGGCTCAGTTAAGGGCGGTAAGTAGAAGTAACATCTTTGCAGCAAAAATAGGTTACTTATTCGGTTTAGGGACCAAACCTTCTGGGGAGGGGAGTACTGTCACGGCACAGTCCTGACGCGTACTATCTCGTACTGTTTCCTACTGTTGGCTGGCCCACCACTAGCGCCTTGGCGGCTGCCCCTACTATTTGTGTACGATACCCCCTTTTACCTCCTTCTCCTCTTTATACCACAATGTAGTTATTCAGCCTATTAGCATTATAGCACTGTGACAGGGGGGGGGTAATATAAGGGATATTATTGCGGTTACCTTGGGTTGTCCTTAGGACAACCTCCAAACGCCCCTTAGTTGGTCGCCAGTTATATACTAAAGGTATATGCCCGTAGTATATAGTCTCCACAATCCCAGAGGCCTTACCTCCTTAAGGATTTATCTCTCTTACCAATCTATCCTGTTCCACAATCGTGTCCTTATAGCCCCCTGTCTACAAAGTCCCCTTATAATAACACTTTAAGGCAAAAATCTTTTAATTAATCCCGTATTACTTCTTTTGTATAACTAGTTTTAGGCTTAACCATAATGCCATACTTTAACGCTAAGTGGTTTTAGAAGTTAGAGGTTGACTATACAGCGTATAACTCTATACAGTGTTTACAATAGAATAAAAGATAGGCGTTTTTATTTCGTACGGGCTCATTACTGCCTACTAGACGGGTATGCACCTATGTTAAAAGAGCTAAGTAACCTCTTGTATTTTTCGATTTAGAGGTGTCAATAGAGTCGAGAGCTTCTGATTCCACTTCTAAAGCCATATTTATACGATAATAAGGAAGAAGAAGGCGACTGAAAATTTATTTGGAGTATGCCAAGACTTATTGCGATAAGGCTTATCCAAAACCACCCTGTTAAGAACTACGTGATGATTAAATTAAGATTAACTAGACGCCTACCGTAATAATAGTAGCAGACGGCCTAATAAAAGCTCTACTAAGGCAGAAGCACGAGACATTCGTTTATTAATTAAATTTAGTTAATATTAAGGAGAGGATCTAAATTAATAAAGGTAAAACGAGGAGGAAGATATGGGGTATATTTAACTTAACACTATGCTAAGACCCGCGATATAGCTTTGACCTATGGGAGCTTAGAGCTGGGGGTGTGTCAATCCAGGTTAGATTTTAATAATTACCCTATTCCTATTCTAGTTGCCTATTACCTTATAACTTTATACTATTTCTATTACCCTTCCATTACCTATTAGCAATGTCGATTAATTGGCTATGAGGTAACAGTTTTAAATTGACGTTAGTGTCGACGTCAGTCTTTGCCACCTATCTGGTGTATATAGTTAGGCTCTAAGGCCTCTTGCAATGAGACAGAGTCATCATTCTTTTTATCTTTTGGTCCTCCGATCGACATTATTGCATTTCCGTACACACCATCCCTCGGTTGTATTTTTCCTGTCCCCCCAAACCGTAAAACCTTGCTCTGACATAATAAAAATTAAAATTTTACTGAGGTTAGCTCTTTCTAAGCGCCTCGCTTGAGAGAACTAAAATAAAAAGCTATACAGCTATACATGAATGAAACTAGCGATTTGCGAGAATTTGAGTAGCCCCGGACCTTATTGAGAGATGGAGGTGATGCTGGTAGAAGTGAACATTACGAACCCCCTTCAAGCCGACAAAGACTTCGCTGGGGACCTGGATAATTACCTAGAAAGGGTACAGCTAAAGGTCGTCCGTACTTGTGCTTCGGAATACAGTCTGAATACTTTCGGTCGACTGTCGGCGTTCGATCGTGCTGTTGGAAGGAGTATAAGTGAGGTCCTCACTTTGCGGTGTTACACTTCCGCTACTGTCTTCGCTCGCCAGTGGACTATCTGAACCCTGTTTTGGCCTCATCGGCGGCGAGATTCGGGCACCCCGTGATACATGCCTCATCATTTCAGCCACTTCTTGGAAACTTTCGGCGAGACTTTCGTAGTTGAAATAATATTCCACCTCATCGGGGGTTTTACTAGCGGCCGCCGTCTTCTCGTTCAGTGTAACAGCCTGGTCAGCCCAGAACGTCGCGTCTGCCTTAGTGCGTTCGTATAGTTTGAGGAAAGGCGCTATTGACTCGGTAGTAGTAGGATAGTCTTGCACAATGACAGCCATTGCTTCAATATTGTTGATTTCGTGCATTGCTTTACGAATGGAGTCCTTCTTAGTCTCCTGGGTACGCTGGGTGCTCGTTTTGAAGATACCACCGCATTTGCGGACATAAGGCACTGTATAACGCTTCTGTTTCGCTGGGTCCCGAGCTGTGGTATTCGAGTATTGCTCTTGAATGCTGCAGCAAAAATATCTACGGTTTTGGGGTTTTGAAGTTTCGTTTTGAGCATGTCTTGCTGCATCCTTGTGACGAGTTCACCCGTATTTAAAAAGTATCTTCTTCCAACTTTTCTTGTTCATTTGAATGCCCTTCTAATAAATTGCGATAGGTCGGCGGCGGATTAAATCCGAAGTCGTAGCCAGATCCGTCGTAAAGACCACTATGACGAGCCCAGGAAACCCGGTCACGGCCTGAGGAGACACTACTCGAGGATACGGTATCTCGGATCTTGGTAACTAGTTTCTGGGAGGTCTCATTGGAGACCCTATTGGAGGTGTCTGTGTCAGTATCATCTTTGCTTTTACGTTGCTCTGCGAGAACATCATCTTTAGGAATAATTGGACATACTGTATCGAGTCCCCGGTACGAGGGCGATTAGAATTTTCGGAGTTCATAGTAGGAAAGCTCGAAGGAATGGGAAGCAAGTCTGTGGTTTTAAAAAGCGACGAGGGTTTAGATAAAGGTTGTGGTCTTCGTTCTAGGACAGGCTCATCGAATTTTAGGTTCGATATTGAAAGTGTGGGAGAATTAGGAGTGGGAGCGAACGGGTCATCAGAACACCATCTCCCGGTAACATAGTTTACGTGGCCAGACTTGGGATCCATCAAGCTCTGAACCGAGCGTTTGTAGGCCGAAGTTTCGGTTGGTAGTGTCGTGCTCAGCTTTCTCATGGGTTCTCTCTCAGCCAGTGAGTTTTGTGCACCTACATTCCCCAACGGCAGGTAGCAATCTTCACGAATGAGGTGATCCCCATTATCTGGAAGACAAGTAAAGTAGCTCATAGCATTCTGTTGCTCGGTTTGGCCTGCAAGGCTGAGGCTGCCATGTAACGGCTTGGAGGATGTGCTCTTTATTTCGTACGATTCATCCAAGGCAAGGTTTGTGCCCGGCATAGGTGTGGGGACGGGATCTCTAGCAAATCCCTGATGTAGCTCATTGTGCGGAATTGTATTTTGTGATAGACGAGCATGGTCCGTTATAGAGCGTTGAACAGAGCTTTCGAATAACGGACCCGGCGAGTCTGGTATTGTCCCAATGGAGAATGGTGCAGTCTCCACCTCATTGATCCCGAAAGCATCGAAGACCTTTGGGTTGCTATTTCCTGCGGATGTCGGAACCGCTATCGGAGATGAGCATATAACCTTGAAGCGATATGAAGTGTGTTTAATTGTAAGAGAATTGATGGAAGTAGATGAGAGGTTAAGGTCTAGAGACGGTCGTGGTTCAGGCAGCGGAGTCTGTAGGATATTAGCCACTCGTATCTTTTAGAAGATGTTACGCGGCGTAAGAGAAGAGAGCATAATTGCGTAAAACTAGCGACCGTGGCCAGTTAAAGCTCATATTTAGCAAAACCAAGCGATTTCTTTGGCGCAATTGACTGGTCTGGCAAACAACTTTGTGGAAACAAGTTTATTCATAGGCAGTTTTTTGTTAAGGGTAACTCAGTCACATGAGAGGGCACTGCTCTTTGAAGATGTTTCGCGCCTTAGTCTTACCAGTCGACTATAATCCTCAGCCTCTAAAGAGTGGTGAGAAGTTTGGCCTTCATCAACTCTTGATCTCCTACTAGATGCCCGTCTGACTGTGCCTGATAAAAAGGGTTTGAAATTTCCGCGCTTGCTAGGCGTGCCTCCATGAGGGCTCGTGGCTCTGTCCTGATAAGCACCATAATTCGATGCTTCTTGACCAGGAGAATAGTTGGTAGCGTCTGCGACAGCATGACTACCATTTTCATGACAGCCCGAGAGTGAACGTCGTATCCTTTGTTTGAACGAAGAGCTGTGTCTGCCATAACCAGTTGAAGTCGGTGAGACAGGATTGCTGTCTGTGGAAGAGCCCGGCTTTTGCCTTGGTGGCGTCTCTGGTCTTAAACCCCAATTAGCACAGATGAAGGAGATCTTCCCTACTGTCATACACTGATTCTTCAGGGATCTGGCCCCTTGAGAAAAAGTTCATAACGCTCTTTTTGGTCTTAACGCCGACAGTATTAACTCCGCTCATGATATTCTTTGGTAAGGTTTTTCTGCCGCCCGACTTGCATTTCTGTTCATTGTTCATGCTCATGGATGTTTGGGCAGCATTCGATGGACCTAAATTGATATCTGCTCTATGCATAGACATCTTGGAGGGTAGACGAAAGAGAATTCAACCAGCAATTAAAGGGAGCTAATTAAAACAAGTTCAAGCAATCAGAGTTCGATAAAGGTTTAAGTGTAACAAAGCGGAACACAAAGCGAGGTAGGAAGTACTTCTGACTTACCGTTAGCATTGGCATTGTAAACTACTGTAGGTGGGCAGTGGGAAGGTCTGGATGAAGGTGCGAGCTTGGCAGACGCGCTTCCTCTCTCCCGCCTCGTCCACTCTAAACGTAGCGGCATCCTCCCAAGCACTCACCTCCACGCGCCATTCGACAGCACAAACTAAAGCAGATATTCTACCTTAATACTTCTTTAGGGCGCCTTCCGAAATTGATCACAACGAACATCTCTCTTCACACTATGGCCGCTGACAACCAGGCTGTGTCTTTTGACGACATTATCCAAGCAGGTCAGCGACATCTTCCCAAGCTAGCGCCTTTCGCAGGCTGACGCGCAACTCAATTTTAGATCGCAAGAGGAGAAAGAATGAGGCATTAGCAAATGAGATATTCGGCAAAGGCAGGAAGGCGAACGCTCCCGGAGCCGGCGTTCCCAACACTCGTAAAAATACAACCTTAGCCCCAAGTCTTGCTAGCAGAATGGGCGTCACCAAGGTTCGAGATTCACCTGCTAGAATTTACGGCGCAGTTCAATGACCCAAGCTAACTACTTCTTGGATGATATAGCGCCCCTCTGCAAGCCCTAAACCTAATATCAACAGCAAATGGGGGCACGACCTGCACTCTCTCAACAACCCGCGCGCAACCCGAGTATCCCAGCTTCCACGTACAAATTCGGCTTCGCGTATTGAGCCGCGTGGGAATCGTCTGTATTCTGAACTTCGAGCAGACCAACCAAATACTGCAAACGGTCAGGTCAACATTCGTAGTAATGCTACGAATGGGGCAAGCGGTATTAACATTCGAGGAATGGCAAGTCCGTATACGGTTATCGCGAGCAATTTTGCTCCCGGGACTACCGCTGCGGACATTGAAGCTGTCATGGCGCCTATAGGAGGAGAGATGCTGAGCTGCCGCCTTGCCAGTTCTCACCCTACCGTTATTGCAGAGATGCTCTTTGTGGAGAAAGATGGCGCGGAAAATGTCATAGCCATGTTTAACAACAAAAAGGTATGTCGGTGCCTCGCGGTGGCTTATTTAGCTTCTAAATTCGATCTAATGGTTGTGGGCAGGCCGACGGCAGATTGCTATATGTCTACATGAAAGGAGGGCCGGCGCACCAATTCCCCAAAGCACATATGCGCCCTGAAAGACCTGCTCCGAAACCTGACCGCGATCGTGACCTCATGGAAGTTGATAACGAAGAACGAGGTCGAGGGCGGTATGAGAGCAACAACCGACACGCGGGGGCGGACTACCAGGATGGCCGGTATGGATTCAGCGAAACGCCAGAGAATAATGGTAGTAATGGGAGGAGGGATGCCAGGGGAGGAAGAGAAGAGCAAGGGCTGTTTTCTGACAGCATGATTCGCCGCGATCGTGATCGCAATTATCATCTATGATGAGCACTCTCCGGTCTGAATCTCGCTAGTAGAGGCTCTCACGACACCTGGGCATACGACTGGACAGCCTGTATCGGCACCGTGACGGGTCCCTCGGTTTGGACCGATATTCTCCCTTTCTCGAATCGGGTAGAAATCTTGGATTGAGCAGCATGAAAGTGTCTTTGCAGGGCACCACTAAAAGAAGCCCAACTTCTCAAATCTAAAATTTCAGGGCAATGTCTTTCCATGACCAAGTCAAATCTCACTGCCCTAACTCTCTGGTCATAAGTGAACGTGACTTAAGTAAGTTGGTATTCCAAAATCCGCTATCGGACTAAAGAACCTGGCAATGAAAGCCCTTTTGTTTCTTCGCTGAACGCGGTTGAAAAAGTTTCGATGACTGCGCGGGGACTCTCTACCACGGAAAAATCAATCCACACGTATTAGTTTCAGAGAGACCAGTAAGGCGAGATTTCTAGGCCTGAGTGGATCTTTTCCGATCCAGTACAGGCCTACAACTTCTAGGAAACCGCGGTGCTTACCAGTAAAATTATATTTGCTAGTACAGAAGGCCTACTCATTACTTCCGTTTTAGCTTGATGGCTTTATAAGAATTTACAACTCCTTCGGAATAGCCCAATTGCCTATTGTTGACAGCATTCATAGCCGTGCTAGATGTTCTCCAGCTCGAAATCCGAAAGTCACTCCCGGTCCGATGCTCGATCCTCCACCCGGGTAGCAAACCCGAAAGACTGAATTTTGATCGCAGCTAACTGCATATAACCCGGGAATGGGTTCACCATTCCGGTCCATGACTTGCGCATCTTTGTTTGTCACAAGACCCCACGTTGTGCTTGCGTTTCCTGGATATATCCATCCGGAGTGCGTGGAACGGCGCCTTCCGACACGGCCCGAGGTTAGGGTCGGTTTCACAGCCAGGTCACCGTAGAAGTTATCGTAGTTATTTCCGCCGCGATTGAATTCTACATCATATCCCGTCCGAGCATATTCGTTGCAACTTTCCGCAGTGTGATGCAGTGCCCTTGCGCCCACTTTATATTCCTAGCCAGCTTATCAAGAGTTAATGTTTTGATAAGATACCTATGTCTAATTAGATTGGAAACGTAGTGGGGACATGGCAGAAACATACCCATGCCATATGTTCGGAGAAAATGACTGTCGGCAACAAAATGCCATTTTAATTTTGGCATGCATTGCTTGAACAAATTCCCGGTATGGCTCTGATTCGTTGGCAAAGCGTTTACCGTCGATTCGACAATTATGGAACCTGGTTTTGACCGATCGATTACAAAATGTGGAAATCTTCGAATAGTCCACATGGAGCAATGAAGTTGGCGCATAGATAGCGTTGTGAGGGTTCTTCTCTGGTAAGGCGCTGCCAATTTCGGCACCTATGCGTTTTCCATCTCCTACGTTGCCTCGTAGCTGGGCTGTCTAATTATGTCCAACATAACGTAGCTTATGGGTTTTTGACGGTTGGGGGGTTTTTAACGGTTTTGAATATCAAAACTACCTCAAAATGCTCAATTGCAGGTATTTTCTTAATAAAAGGCATCACGCAGCATTATCCACGATATTAATAAAATAAAGCTTTAGTTTTATATAATTAAGACTCTATTACAACATTTTATAGTATTTGTATTGGAAGCTCTACTTAATTAACTGCATGATGTTGCCTATATCTATACTAATGTCCTTATCTAATACCTTCCTATTACTTAAATTGCTCTGCTTGTTATTATCTACCTCTACCTACATATTAACCTCCTTATCTACCTTTTTTGCAGCTGCTATTAAAGCCTTTAAGTAAGCCGTTACTGCCTTAAATATAATAGTAGATGCCTCTACTATTAATTGCGTAGTAGTTGCGAGCGCTTTAGCTAATATTGCTTAATCCTCTGCCTTCCTAAATTTCTCTTGTGCCTTAGCTGTCTTCTTCTTTATTACTATCCTAGATATAGTCTCTAAAGCTTTCTATACCTTCTTTAATGCTAGCAGCGCTACTTAAAACTGCCGCTGGTGTTGCTCTACCTTCCTCTTAGCCTCCGATACGGCAGCCTAAGCCTCCTTTTATACCTTGACCTGTTCCTTATAGAGTATCGCTACCTCCTCCCGCTTAATTTTAGATTGCTTTCTTTATTCCCTAGTGTTCCTTTTAGCTTCCTCTATAGCCTTTCTAGCAGTAACGATTACCTTTATAGCGTTAGTAGTAAGCACCGCTACTATTAGTAGTACTGTCTTTTTATCCTTCTTCCTTTTCTTCCTCTCTATAGCGCCGTAGTAAAGGTCTTTATTTTCCTACTTAAGCAACACCTTTTAATCTTTATGTAATTATAGCTGCTTAATAAGCTTTTAAATATAGCTTTTAACTGCCTTTGGTGACATTTTAGAGTTGGTAATTGTCCTTAGATATTAGGCGCGGTTATTAATGCTTATTAGAGTTTATGGATGTAAGGGAGAGAATAATAGTAATGCTGATTTGACTATAGGTATAAGGCTTTTAAATAGGATTACTTTTTCTATAGCGGCTAAGGGCACGTTCTGGATTGTATAGGTAAAGGCCTACAGCTTTAAAGGCGCTATTAATATAATTAGCAGTACAGATCTCTAACTAAATTTCGCCAATAATCCTAAGAAACTACTCCCTGTTAAGGCCTATAATACCTAAAGCAATATACTTATCTACTTTCTGCGAGTAGGCCCGCTTAAGTAGTGAGAATATTACCAAATTAAGAGGTTATAGTAGGTAAGCTATATACAGAGGAAGGCAGATTGGTATAATCCTATAGTCCTTATAGAACTAAACAAATTTAAGGTTAATATGGCTTATATAACCGTCTATTATAAGTAGGCGGTAGCCGTTTAAATTAAGATTATTATTATCCTCTTCGTCTAAGGCCTGCCACTATTTAGTTTGTTAAGTATATTACTTAAAGTGTTCTAGCTAACTAAGGCCTTGTTCCTATAAACCCTAGCCATTCTTGGTTATTCTAATAGTATAGCCAGGTACAGCTTTCTTAGCCATTTACTATAGCCGATCTATATATTGCTTGCCCTTAAAAATAATATAAGGTGGAATTGTTTTACCGCTTATTCCTATATAGTTAACTTAACTTACCCACTTGCGCGAGCCGTCTACTGTTTTAAAAGCTTGTTTTCTACCTTAAAGAACCATTACTTTTGCATTTAGAGTAAGCCCTATAGCATAGCTAGTCTTATCTATATTATATTAATCTTTAAGCAGAATTCTATGGTTTTAAATTATGGTATTATAGTTATTAAAGAAGGCCTTAATTACGGCAATATTGTTACCAGCAATTGCACATTCTTAATTAAGTGATTAAGCGTGGCAAACGCGAAGCTTATTCTGGTGAGTAAGAAAGGCAGTTATCTATGCTTTGCCTAGCGGTAGTGGTGGTTAATAGGGAGGAAGCTTTCTTGCTTATTCTTTAAGAATCTTAGTTGCAATAACTTGGATTGTTTAAATTTAAGCAGGAAAGCTAGTATTTACAAGGTATATACACTGTCGCACAACCATAGATTCTGCAGGGGGTAGGAGTTGCTGCCGGTAAGTATGCGCGACCTTATAAGATTTATGTTTGCCATTGAGTCGCCTACGCAATATATTTGGGTTAACACTGTAAGACTTTGCAGCATCTTCCCGGCTTTTATAGAGGCCGTTTTTAAAGCTAGTAATTGCTAACTTAATCCTCTGGTCTGTATTAGGTTTGCGAGTCTAATAGGGCATAGTGACGTAAATAGTAAATTTCTTAAATATAGACCAAGCATTGAGGAATTCAATGTTTTGATTCTTAGGGCGGCAGTATAAGTCGCTAAGCTTAAATAGGCAAGCGGTAAGAAAAACCGTCGAAAAACCGTCAAAAACCCCCCAACCGTCAAAAACCCATAAGCTACGTTACTCCTTTGCCTCTGGGAATCTGCCAAACCCACCACCTGCAAGAACTACTCCCTTTCGTGCTTGGATACTTTCCTCCTTCCCATTACACTGAACAACAATACCTCAAGCCCCTTTATCAAATATGCTCTTTATTACAGGGCTATTTTTTCAAAACGTGACACCTTCCGCAACCCCGCCGTAAAATAATCTTCCTATCAGAGCATTGCCGTTTGCTAACTCTGCGCCCTTACAATAACGCAAAAGATCGCTAGAGTATCGAAGAACTCTTTTTGTGTCATGGATGAAATTACTGATGCTACTGAATGGATTTGTCAGAGCTGGAAGTTCTTCTGGATCTGCTTGCAAGGAGCCAAACACAGAATACCCTTGGATTGGGTATCGAAGTTCTTTAACACGATTTCCAAGTCTCCAGCCATCAAATTCTTTGGTCAACATAGTCCGGCCGATGGACGCGCCTTCTTTGGAAATATTGTAATCAGGGAGAGGGACGGGTTTAAAGCGCACTTCGGTGTTTTCTTCCATCCACTCCGCTATTGCAGGCCCGGTTTCTAAAAACGCTTGGATTTTTCTGGCTCATATTGGGAACCAAGGACATTATGGAGGTACACATCAGCTTCTCCTTTGAGTCTTTGACACCCAAGGCAGGTTGATGCTTGTTATTGGGGATTCAAGCCCCGCCTCCGGAGTAAGCCGTAGTCCCGTCATGAATGGCTCGTCTTTTCTATGACAAGCACCCGCAGCCCACGTTTTGCAGCAACGTCTGCTGTGGTCAGTCCAGAACAGCCTCATCCAATAACTACGACATCATATTCATGATCGTATTGTGGTGACTAATGTTTTTTATCAACTTGGTGATCCTCAGTCAAAATATGAGCACCCTCTTGTCCTAGCTCACCTCATGTATTAATGCGGATCCTCTTTAGAGGGGAGCGGGGGAAGTAACCCGTGAGGGAATAGGAATTTTTGGCCTAGGAACCGTATTTATAAAGCGATGAGACGACGTAGGTGGCATTTTCGGGATTGAACCATTGACTTTGAAAGTAGGTAATAACGATAACTATGAGTTTCTCCATAAAGTACTGCGAAGTGACATTTGCAGTATTGGTGAAACCAAATAGCACATATTAGAGGCGTAGTCTTTTGAATGGCCGAGGTATGATTCATGTACTTATATGCTGTCGTTTGATCTCAGACAGATTATGATTTGCGGAGAATGTCTTAAGTTCTCGGATTTGTCCGTCACGCATCACCGGTGTAGAGCCCAAGATGTGCTAGGCATTGCGGAGTAAATCGTGGGAGATGTTTTCCTGACTGTGCAGCCTCCAATGAAAATTGGTTAAATAAGCGCACTATTGGTTTTACCCTTTAATATCTAACTAGAAATAACTTCGGTGGCGCCTTGCACACACAATGAAGTTCTTCGTGATCACCCCTTCTAGGGCAATTAGTAAGCCCAGGCCGAACGCGCGTAATCAAGCAATTACTCCGCCATGACTGGATAAAATTGAATAAAATTTTGTATATAGGTTCTCTACGTAGTAGTATAGTGACGCCTATTATGGCCTTGGATATGGCAATTAGAACACGGTGGTGCGCGCTGCCGAACCTAAGTCGCCTCTCTCTGAGCCTCCTCCTGCTCCGCATTTTTAGCCTGTTTAACCAGAAGCCGGCCCTGCTGGCCTAATAGGATACCTTTTTGTGCAATATAGCTTCGGCGCTACTATTGCTTCTGCTTTTTACGTTAGTTTGCTGCGTAAAGCTTAGTATTTTCCTTTGCTAGCAGAGCTGCTAAATACATGGCTAGCTAGCAGCCTTTAATGAGCTGGTTAATGTTACGGCGCTGGTGGAAAACGGTAGATTGTGGCGGACAATCGCAGACAGTTTTACATAGTTGCAGTCACGTGACTCAAGGACCGCATAAAACCTCGAGCGGTACTGCTATTCTTCTCTCCTTTCCTTTCTCTAGCTTTAGATTCTCGTTTATAGGCAATCTAATTATATAGGCTTGTGCAATCCTCTTGCCGTGCTCATGCCTTAATTAATTAAGTCGCTAACATTATTTAAAGCTTATACTATTCTTTCTTCCTAAAAAGGAACTTAAATATATTTACGGACTATAAATAGGACAAGAATATAGAACAGAACTCTAAGAATATTACTAGGACTATAAGGACAGAATAGAACTAAAAGAATATAAATAGAATATAGACCCTAAGAATAGAATATATACGGACTAGAAGCTCTATTAGCGACTTAGTCAATCGAGGCACGAGCATGGCAAGAGGGTCGCGCAAGCTTGTACGATTGGATTGTCTATAAATAAGGATCCAAAGCTAGAGAAAGGAAAGGAGAAGAATAGCAGTGCCGCTTAAGGTTTTATGCGGCCCTTAAGTTACGTAACTGCAACTATCTAAAACTGTCTGCAACTGTCTGCAACTGTCTGCAATTGTCTGAGACTGTCTGCGATTGTCTGTAATAATCCACCATTTTCCACCAGCGCCGTAACATTACCCCCCCCCTTTTAAAAGAGCCTGTCCTTAGGCTTTATATATCTATATTACGTCTATAGGGTATTCTTATCTTTATGCTTAATAGGTAGCTTATTATCTTTACTATACTAGTACTCTATTTACTTATTAAGGTACTTTAGGGGTCTGGGCTTATTAGGGTATTAGTTATAAAATTCTTTAAGCTTATAGGGACTACCTATAAAGTTCTATATAGGGTACTGCTCTACTATAACCTTATAACCTTACAATTCCAACAGGTTATAAGCCTAGGTAGTAATACCACTTCTAATTCAAAATCAATCCCTAAAAATAACCTCTACCTTACACGTAACAGCACCTATATACAATTACAAGGCTAGCAAAATTATAATTTTTAATAGAGACAATTTTGTAAATTGGGAGCGTACCTTTTTTTTTTTCTTTTTTTTCAATCCATTGTATTATACTACGTACAATACTGCGCATGCAGCCTCTAGGCTATGGCGCTACAGTTCTATATACATGAATCCTCTCTAGGCAGCTTAACATGTACTAGTAGCTATACCCTAATAGTTTATAAACCCTTAAGGGTTTACAGCTCCTTAGTAAAATACTAAGTTGCTACAACTACTAGAGAATGAGAAAATGATAGGAAAAATCCTAATGCCTGTCCCTGTCCTTTTGCAATTTGTTTCTGTCCTTTTGCTCTCTAATATCTTTTTAAGAGCCTAGTAGGAGTTGCCTCCTTCTAGGATCCTATACTTTATCTATTCTTCCATAGAATTGTCTAAGCTAGTACTGCGTACTAGTTTAGCTGCTTTGAG
>Ga0307507_10004100_pt1 | contig 26572 bp, 18 predicted proteins | sample 7_EM_MG_FD_207223 | JGI IMG/M metagenome (GOLD analysis project Ga0307507, IMG submission 207223) | Populus trichocarpa ectomycorrhiza microbial communities from riparian zone in the Pacific Northwest, United States - 7_EM | ecosystem: Host-associated > Plants > Roots > Unclassified | place...
TTTAAAGTTGCTAAGTAGGTTAATTGCGTGTTAAGAAATATATAGTTAGCTTTTAAAGTTGTCAAGTTAGTTAATTGCATGTTAAGTTAGTTAAATTACGTGTTAAGTTAGTTAATTGTATATTAAGTTGGTTGAATTGCGTGTTAAGTTGGTTAATTGCATGTTAAGTTGGTTGAATTGCGTGTTAAGTTAGTTAATTGCGTGTTAAGTTGGTCGAATTGCGTGTTAAGTTGGTCAATTGCATGTTAAGTTAGTTAAATTGCGTGTTAAGTTAGTTAATTGCGTGTTAAGTTGGTTGAATTACGTGTTAAGTTAGTTAATTGCGTATTAAGTTGGTTAATTGCGTGTCGAGTTAGTCAAATTGTATGTCAATTACGCGAAACGCGAAAATTAAAGTCTACTTGAATCTCATCCTGCGAATATTTTCCCGATGTAGTAAATATTGCGCTACTTAAGGCAAGGAACTTCCTATAAGGAGCGAAGCGTAGGGACATAGTAATTAGATGTACCAGCCTCTATAAGATAGACCAACTAATAGAGGATAAGAAGGCACAAGACGCTCTACCTAATAATAAGGAAGAACTTTGCCGGCTTGTCTACAAAAAGCTACTATAGCCCTACTAAGAATACGCTAACTGTTTCTTGAAAGCTACATCTAATACGCTACTACTATATCGTGAGGGGGTAGACCACGATATTATTCTTAAAGGTAACAGCCGCGATTTAGCTCCTAGCCCGCTATATAATATATCACTAGAGCAGCTAGAGCTTGTTAAGGTCTACCTACAGGAGTACCTATAGAAGGGGTTTATTATACCAAGCAACGCACCCTTTGCAGCTCTAGTTCTATTTGCTAAGAAACTAGGAGGGGGTGGCAATTCTGTGTTAACTTTTAAAAGCTTAATACAATTACCAAGAAGGACCGCTACTTGCTACTATTAATTAAGGAGACGTTAACTAGGCTATTAAGAGCTAAAATCTTTACTAAGCTAGATATTTGATAGGCTTTCTACTATATACAGCTAAAGGAAGAGGTAGAGAAGTTAACTACCTTTTATATAAGGTATGGATCGTACAAGTACCGCGTTGTACCCTTTAGACCATGTAACAGCCCTACGTCCTTCCAGAGATTTATTAATAACGTCCTTTTTAACTACCTAGACAATTTCTATACAGCCTATATAGACGACATCCTTATCTACTCAGACAACCCGCTAGAGCATGAAGTCCACGTTAAAAAGATCCTGTAAAGGCTTTAAGAGGTAGGCCTATAAGCAGATATTAAGAAGAGCGAGTTTAATGTTACAGAGACAAAGTTCCTAGGTTTTATTATTGGTACTAACGGGATTACTATAGACACTAATAAGCTAGCTATAATTAAGGATTGGGAGCCCCCTACTTCTATAAAAGGGGTGCAATCCTTTCTAGGATTCTATAACTTCTACTAGGCCTTCTTAAAGGATTACGGCCGAGTTATATAACCGCTTAGTAAGCTTATAAAGAAGGGAGCGTAGCACCCACTAGGGGAGGAGGAGCTTAAAGCCTTTAAGCGAGTTAAGGCCCTTATACTATTGGGCAGTGTAATAAAGCACTACTCACTATTCTGAGACACCTGCGTGGAGACTAATATAAGTAATAGAGTAGTAGCTAGGGTACTAAACTAGCTGCAAGATAATGGGACCTAGAAGCTAGTAGCCTTCTTCTTAAAGATAATGTCCCCTAAAGAGATATAGTATAAGATCCATAATAAAGAGATGCTAGCAGTAATAAGAGGCCTATGGGAATGGCGAGGTCACCTTATCAGCCTCTAGTGTATACCCTTTATAGTAATTACGGACTATTAAGCCCTTAAGTACTTTATAACCAAGAGGCTGTTAAATCTATGGCAGGCCCACTAGGTAGACCTACTAGCTAATTTCTATGTGTGGATTACCTATAGGCTAGGCACGGCAAATATAGTGGCTAATACCCTATTACAAAAGCAAGAGGACCTAAAGACGCAGAAAGAGAAGGACGTAGCCATATATACTATATACTTAATTAACCCCGCCCTTATAATTGCTACACTAGAGGAAACCTCTAGGGACCCCCTAGTAGCAGCAAATCGCGAATGGGAACTGTACGAGCTGGTTAATTAGGTCCTTTAGGCCAATCAAACTAGCAAGTCGCTAGTAGGGCTATGTTAGCTAGCTAAGTAAGACCAAAAGGGCTAAAAACTCCAAGGAGGGCTATTAACCCGCTTCGGCAAGCTAATGGTCCCTAATACTAACTGCCTCTGTACCTACCTTATTGCAGAGGTACACTCTTACTAGGTAACCACTTACCCAGGCAAGACAAAGACTAGGAAACTCATAGTAGACCAATACTATTGGCCAGGACTACCCTCAGACTACAATATAGCCATTTTAATACTACCCTTTGCGAAAGTATTGCGAAAATCAAATTAAGCGAGCCCCGCACACACAGCATTGAATTTAGGTGATCTCACCATATAAATCGTATGACTACCACGCATACTACGCTTGCAACGCTTATATCTGCCTTCTATACCTAAAAGGATTCCTAAATGGCAGCTCTATTAAATTTTGGTAGCTTTTCTATTTGATTGGACGGTCAAATGTATTGCGGCAGCTACAAAGTTACACCTTTTGACTATATACCGTATCCAGCTTAACTTGGACCTCTATGGAGAGCCATACCCCCCCCTAAATCTTAAGATTGGGCGACTAAGTAATATATAGGCGGAATATAAGCAAGTTCGTGACATATAATATTATAGTGTTGGGTGTACTAATCTCGTATATAGGCGCTTCTTGCCTACCTAGAAGATCGCCCTACTGCCTACCTTAATGAGATGGCCTGGTTCCTATAGAACGATTATAATATTGCGGTATTAATATCGTTAATATGGAGGACTCTTAAGCGTAATAGGTGGAGTAGGAAGGTTGTATAGCGTAGAGTATAGGAGCGATTTAAGGATCTTTGTGCTGCCTGGAAGGGACGCTAATGCATATAGAACCCTAATTGCCTTATATTTATTAACGAGTCAGGCGCCAATAAGAGGACTAGTTATAGGAAGTTTGGTTAGAGTCCTATAAACCTTCCTGCAATTAATATAGTATTAATTAAGCGCTTAGAACGGTGGAGTATTCTACCTATATATTTACTTAACGGCTTTCTCCTTGGGACTCTTATATAGTAGGGCTCAATTACTTTTAAAATATTTAACGCCTGGATTAAGTCTTCTATTCTACCACAATATATACCTAGTTATATAGTCTTAGTGTTAGATAACGCCTCAATACATAAGAGTTAGGTAAGAGAGTAATTATATATATATTATAACTATATAATCTAACCAGGTATAGGAATTTATGGAGCTCTGTGCTGCCGCTAATATCTCTATTAAGTATCTTCCTCTATACTGCCCAGAGTTTAACCCAATTGAGCTTTCCTTTTACGACTTAAAGGCGTGGATTGTTACAGTGCTGCAATGAAGTAGACTGAATAACTACGTTGTGCTATGAAGAAGAGAAGAAGGTAAAAGGGGGTATCGTATACAAATAGTAGGGCCAGCCGCCAAGGCGCTAGTGGTGGGCCAGCCAATAGTAGGAACAGTATGCGTTAGGTTAGTGCCGTGACAGTACTCCCCTCCCCAGAAGGTTTGGTCCCTAAACCGAACAAGTAACTTCAAATAGGTAGTATGTGGGACCACCTATTTTTGCTGCAAAAATATCAAAAATCCTAATTGGTCGGCTCAATAAATAAAGTTGGCGCGTGGCGCTTTTGGCGAGAATTCTAACCAATTAGACAACTTTAACTGGCGGTTGAAGTTTTATAACATCTTAACCACCACAAATTTTTAACACGGTGGTTGGTTACAACCTTGGCGTGACTTTTCCTTATCTTGTGCCCAGTCTGGGGGTCCTGGCTTCTTAGGGTGTTGCTTATAGAAGTGCTATACAGCTTGTTTATAACCCTTTAGGTCCTCTTCTGGCTGCCAGGTTGTATCCTTATGATATTTCCATTTAATCTTATAAGTTAGGCCTTAGGGGTCTTTGTTATGTATATTAAGGATTTTCTTAAACTCCTATTTATCTTCTATATTGCTATCATCATCTCTCTCTGTTACTTGTCCTTATACATTACGGCGCTCTGCGGTATTAATATTTGCTTAGCTAGGGATCTCTTTAGCGGCCCAAAGGCGGACCTTAGATATATAGAAGGATTTATTTACTTAGATGTAGTCCGGGAGGTCTACTACGACTACCCCTCAGTATACTGTAAGTACGGGGTATGGGCCGTCCTATTTATTGTCCCATTTCTTTTTAGGTCTGTTTATCTTTATATTTTCTAAGCTAACTATAACCATGTTACCTTTGTAGAATAACGCGCTCTTGTCCCTACGGGTATTAGCATTGTCTTTGTAGCGTTGCTGTGAAATCTGGGCTAGGGCCTTAAGCTGTGTTAATATCCGCTTAAAGCGGTTGGCTATAGAGTCTGCGCGGAAGAACTCCTTCTTTGCTTATACTGATAGTGTTAGTAGGCGGGGGCCAGCAGGCTTGATTCTAAGGCGAGGGTTAAAGCCATAGTTGGTAAAAAATAGGGAGATGCCTGTGCTCTTGTTAACTTGGTTATTTATAGCAAACTTAGTAAGCGGTAAGTAGTTAAACTAATCGTCCTATATAAAGCTAACAAAAGCATGGAGGTACTTATTTACGGCAGCATTAACAATTTTAGTTTGGCCGTCCGTTTTTGGGTGCTAGGCTGAGCTTGGTTATAAGGTTGTCTTAAGGCGTTTACTTAGTCATCGCTAGAAGTCGCTAACAAATTATATGCCGCGATTGGAGATAATTATGCTTGGTACACCGTGGAGCTTATATATATTGTTAATAAAGCCATTAACTAGCTCCTCTGTTAAGAGTCCTGTTACTAGAATAAGGTGTTGCATTTTAGTTAGGCGGTCCATAATAATAAGGATATGTTTATATGCCTTGCCGTGGCGTTGGCATACTGGCAGCGTTGTAATATAGTCGATTGAAATATCAGTCTATGGGCGAGCAGGTAGTTCTAGTGGCTTTAGGAAACTGGGCGGGGCAGAATAGGGGGTCTTAGTATAAAAGTATAGGGTACAGTCTTTAACGAAGGTAGCTGTAAACTGGGAGATTCCTAGCCACCAATATGTTCGGTTTAAGAGGTTAAGAGTCTTAACCTAGCTAGGGTAACCAGCGGGGCCGCTGCTATAAGAGTGATGGATAACTTCTAGGTGGAGGTCTAGGGCATTAGGGACGAAGAGGCGTTGGTAAAAGTAGATCTATTTGTTAACGATACTGCATTCTGACTTGTTGTAATAGAGTAATTTCCTAATCTTTTTTGGCTAACGGCGAGCTTTCCAATTATATAGGGCTGCTACTATATCTCTTGCGAGTTTATTCTCCTGGTATCCTAACTAAATTAGCTTATCTAGTGACTTTTTAGCTATTTTGGGGTCTAGAGCGGCTATAAACTCTATATTGTTAGAGTTGTGGGACTTATATAGTAATTCTTCTAAGATTGTAGGGTTAACTTTCTAGGGCGGTATAATAACTTGGGCTTAGTGGCGGAGGCGTTTGTTATTAGCGTCCTTGGGTTTTATTTCTAGTAGTCAGCTTAGGGCGTTAGGGAGCGTAGCTTTACTACTAGGTCTATATATAATTATAAAGTTAAACTATAAAAGGAACTCTGCCTACTGGACTTAGCGTTAGTTTAGCTGCTTAGTAGTTATAAACGTCTGTAGGTTTTTGTAGTTAGTAATAATTTTAAACGGCTCCTTAGTTCCTTGTAGCTTAGGATACTATTCCTTTAAAGCCTTAATAATAGCTAAGAGTTCTTTATTGTAGATCTTATAGTTATACTCTGGCGTAGAGTGCTTTGCAAAGAAGAATGCGACCGGTCTTAGTTTACCGTTATTATTGTACTGGGAAAGGACTCCGCTAGAAGCCTAATTTGATGCGTTTGTCTCTACTACTGTTTTTTTTGTGTAGTTATAGTATGCTAGTACTGGTGCTAAAGTAAAGGCTCTCTTAAGGGCCTTAAATAACTTAGCCTGTTCTAGTCCCTATAGCCATCCAACGTCCTTTCTTAGAAGTTTTATTATAGGTATAGTAATAGCAGAATAACTTTGGATAAACCTATAGTAAAAGTTTATAAATCTAAGAAACTGCTGTAATTCTTTAACTAAGGTTGGGTTCTCCTATACTTATAAGGCTTAGACCTTTTTAGGGTCCATACTTATTCCTTCTATTAAGATAATTAAGCCAAGGTACTTTGTCTTTATTGTGTAGAACTCTAACTTGCCAATATTAATTTGGAGGCTGGCAGCTTTAAGGCGGCAAATTACCTCTTTAACGTGCCTGGTATGCTTAGCTCGAGTTTTAGAAAATATAAGGATGTTATTAAGGTATGCTGTGCAATAGTTATCTAGTGCGTTGTAAAGAATGTGGTTAATGTAGTTCTGGAATATAGCTGGGGCATTATAAAGGCTAAATAGGGTTACTAGCATCTTGTAGAGCCCAAAGCGGGTAATAAATGTTGTAAGCCATTTATGGCCCTTAGTAATACGGATCCTGTTAAACGCAGCGATAACATTAAGCTTAGTATAGAATTTGGCGCCGTATAGGGCATTAAGTGTCTCCCGGATAAGCGGGAGCGGGTATTAGTTCTTAATAGTAACATTATTAAGTCCTCTGTAGTTATGGCAGATCCTCATCCCTCCTCCTGGCTTGGCAGCGAGTAGAAGCGGGGCTATGGCGGGGGACGTTAATTTTTAGATAAAGCCTTTATTGAGCATCTTATTAATCTATTTCTTAACGCATCAGAGCTTAGTAGGGGAGAGTAGGCGGTTCTTATGGTATAGGGGCTACTTTCCTGGCATGATTTCGATTTTATGGTCCTATGGGCGATGTGGTAGGAGCTTATTGGCATTCTTTAGGAGAAACCCCTTGATATGGTGCCTATATTCCCTTAGGAGGCGTTATATAATATTATCCCTAGTTAGAGCGGGCTTGCCTTTTATAAACTTTTTAACGTCTATATCTATAACTTTGCGGCGGAGGAACTTAGTATTTATAGTCTGGAGGTTTTCCTTAAGGAAACGGTGAAAATAACTAGGGAAGACCTTGCAGGCTTCTTCTATTATATAGTCACTATTGACTAAGCGGCGAAAGGATTCCTCTATTAGGTCCGGTATTTTAACCAGTCTAGTAGGGAGTTTATCTATTAATTATTTCCATTCTTCTTGTTCTACCAATTCTACTAGCTCTGCCATATGGATCCTTGTTACTTTTATGCCTTTTTATTTATAAAACTGGGCGAAATTTACGGCGCGTACGTTTATGATATCGTCCAGATTAGGGCGTATTTGGTCTTCTCCTAATATTGTGGTGGGGCTGGCTCGTCTTAGTTGGCTCTTAGGAGCGGTTCCTAGGCGGCGGCCTTGCATAAGGCGTGCGGGGAGTGGGTGTGAGGTTAGGCGTTATAGTGGCGCGGTTTCTATTATCTGGGTCTTAGTGGTTTTATGGCTAGTCCTTACTATAATATGGGCTGTAGTGTGCGCATATAGCATATAGCTTAGTTCCGGGTGTTGGGCTAGGCGGCTAGGGTTTAAAGGGTGTCTAGGTTAGTATTGGATTCTTAGTAGTAGCGGCGTAAAGCGGACCTTCTTCCTTAGTCTTAGCAAGGCTGGCTGGCCCGTTGTTTTGGTCTTAAGTGCTAGAGTAGTCCAGTTTTCTACTATCTTGTTGCTTTACAGTTGTATGGGTTCCCCTTTATTAGGAATATCTTCTACTATTAAGGCTTTATATATGGTCCTAGGCACTAGGCTTGGTAGTGCTGAGTATCTATATAGGGCGTCCCTACTACTGTCGGTTATCCCCTATGGGAGACAGTTCCTAGAGTAGTAGTCTGAGTTAAAGCGGATCTTAAGCTCCCTAAAACTAGGGCGGGGCTTGTGCTTCTAGAGCCAAGGCATACCTAAGATAATTAGGGTAGTAGGTGAGAGTTTAGTAACAAGAAAGAGCATAGCTTTAATATAAAGGCCAATTAATATTTAGGCGGTAAAGTAGTCCGTAATAAGCAAAGTTAGGATGCTGTCTATAAGGCGTAGTGGCCTAGGTGCCAACAGCTTCTTAGTTATAACGTTATATTTTCTTATAATAGACTCCGCGTTGGTAAATGCCATTATAGTACTACTAGAGTCCACTAGGCTTACTATATTAATGAAAACTTAGGGGTATGGGTTGCGTAATAAGAAGAGTTGGGTTTAAATAAGGATTAATTTCTTGTTACTATTTACTAATCTAAGATTAAGTGGCAGCTTACTAATAGAAAGGATTGATTGGTTTAGTAATAGGGACCTAATCTTCTTATCTTCCTCCTTATATGGTTTAGACCCTTGGACGCAACTTAGTCTAAGGGTCTACCTTTTAATAACTAGGGTATAGGGCTGTTTTAGTAGGGCAATCTAGTATCTGTCTGGCTAGCAGTGTTAGTCTTGGTTAGGGTATAGGAAGACGGCACCTTGCTAACAATATGGCCGTATTTATATTCGCTAGCGCGGAGTTGCCAATTCTGGGCGTTGTTAACGGGTTAGGCTTCTATATAGGGCATTATTTGGAGTGACTAAGCTGTAGGGTTAAAGGGGGGGAGTTATCTACTGCGGCTATAATGGACTCCGCGGTTACTACGTCCGCGGTTATTAGTTTACGTCATTTAACGGGCTAGCATTAGGACTGGGTTTACTGTTATAGTAGGGTTATAAGCGTCCTTCTAGTGGCTAGGCAGGCTATAGGTAAGGCATAGTCTATTATTAAAGCGGCGCTTGCGCTCCGTATCTAAGATTCTATTAAGGTCTATAGGCTCTCTAGTCACTATTAAGGTTAGGGTTAGCGTAGGGGCAGGGGCTTAAGCAGGTGGGCAGTGGTTAGTGTTTTTAAGGTTAGCTTAGTATATATAGTTTGCGAAGTTCTTAGCGAATATATCTATCTGCTTGCTCTAACCTATATAGTCACTATTGTTGATTTTGTGGTTAAGTCTAAGTACTAGCTCTTCTATCTTTAGAGAGATAAACTTTTGGAGTAGGTCCACCTTCTATTTGTCTGTCTTCCTGGCGCGGACTATTAACTTATTAAGCTCTCCCTTCTAGGACCAGTAATTACGCTCGCCCTAGGGGAAATGGTTAAGCTTGTTTTTTGCGACCTGGGTTATATTAATAACCTTATAGTAGGCAGTAAGCTCTTTAAGCATATTTTCCTTAGCGGGCCATTTCTATATAGATATATTGTTTAGGTTCTTGTATATAAGCTCTAGGCCCTGCTTAATAAACTTATAGGCCTTGCCTTCTAGTATATCCAAGATATAAAGGATCTGAGATTGGACTGTATTAAAGTAGTTCTGGTTACGGTTAAAGACTTCTTTAATCTTAATGTGCTAGGTCTTAAAGTTAGCTTATTGTTCTAACGGGGTGCCTTTTCCACTGAATATTAGCAGGTCTTTAGACTTCCGTTTTTTCTGCTAGGTTGCTGCCGTTGTTATAGGGGTTAATTGTTTTAGAATAGCGATAGTCTCTGCCTAGGAGTTAATAGTTCCTATTTAGGAAGCAATAAGGGCATTGAGGCTTTTATTGGCTTTCTTATTAGCGGTTGTGATGGTGCTGGGGCAACGCTACCTGCCATACTTAGTGGACCCTGACTCCTGCCAACTAATCAGGATTTTCCATCCCCGGGATGGAAAATCGCCATTGGCTTGCTTACTACTAGCGCCTTGGCGACCCCTTTGTATCTTGCCAGTCTCTGATAGACTTCTTCTTCTCCTTAGCTTAGTATTCTTGTATAGTAGCAATCTACAAGCTTCGGTTTAGAAGCATTTGTATAAGCCCGTTATATTATACTAAGCTCTCCCTACATTGCCTGGGAAGGCCTTAATAATATCCCACCCTAAAAAGACCTTCGTCTGCAATGACGCGTTGACGTATTATACTCAGACATCAAAAAACCCACACTACTATGCCTAAGAAGGCCCTGATAATATCCCACTTTATAGGCCAGACTGTACTTGACCTGCACCTATAAAAGAACCCCGGAATTGAAACCGAATTATACAATTCCGACGAACCTTAGGAAGCCGATGATGGCACCTAAAGTGAGCTTATCTAAAAGACCTGCCTCTACCCGAGAGGAACATGAGGTCTAGTTGGGATTAGAAATTGAAGATAATGACGACGTTACAGGTGTATATGAGCAGATTCGTGCCCTTGCAGCTAATTAGAAGGTCGATCGTCTTTAAGCCTAAAGTATATAAGAGACTCTAAAGGAGATCCTGGAAAGCCTTGCTGCCTTATAAAATAGCCCAGCCTCCCCTTTACGAAGCCTTAGTTAACCTATTCGCTCTACCGAATGCGATACACTAGAGAGTATGGATACAATAATAAAGTAATTAAAGTCCGTTAAGCTCTCTGACCCCCCACTATTGTTAGACGGCGTAGACCTGACCTTTGAGAACTGGAGAATTTAGGTATAAGGAAAGCTTTGTGTTAACTATAACCATTTCCCCTCTGAAGAAGCTAAAATGCTCTACCTCTTTGGTTGAACCATTAGGGACGCCTAGCGACACCTTTAGGCTAAGTTTAAGGATGAGTTACTTGTTCGGTTTACATCTGTTAACGAGATAATATAGTACCTGGCTACTATCTATGTCAATCCAAATAAAGTATGGGATGCCCGTTACGACTATAATTGCCTAATAATAAAATTGAACCAATCCTTTACTAAGTTTTAGACTTAATTCTTATACCTAGTAGGCGAAGGCTAGGTCCCCCCTAAGAACTATCGTTTGGACCTATATGATAAGCTAACGGTCCGACTATAAGAGAAGATCGCGGTAGCTTTGGATGACCTACTAACCTACTAAAGACTTGCAGCCCGATGTTTGTTGCTAGATTTAGAACTAAAACGAATTGATGCTCGCTCTGATTGACTAAAGAGGTCCCGTAGCGACTGTAACCTATCCGCTATACTAATGGGAGCTGGCGTCGGAAGACAAACCACAACCGCCCTTATACTAAAAGCGGTCATGACTGCCTACTAGCGAACCTTGCCCGACCTGCTATATACTATACCTTTAACCAATGCTTGTTGCAACACCCTAATTGACCCTGCCACGGTCACGTGCTTTAATTATGGAAAGGATGGTTACTTTGCTATATCCTGCCCAGAGCTAAAGGATACGGGTAATATTAAGGAGATAGAGGAAGAAGAAACGCCTAATAAGTTAGGAAAAGAAGAACCTTAGGGAAAGACTCCCCCCTAGGGTATCCTATTAATCTTAAAGAGATTGATCTGAGTTAGCTAATAAGTAGAAAATACTTTATGGTTCTATGTACAGTATCTTAAAATAGATATGGAGTTAATATAACTGCCCTTATTAACACTGGAGCAAATGGCTTTGCCTTTATAAATACTGCTTGTGTGAATGACGTTGCTAAGTTCTTAAATATAAATGCTACCTGACTAGAGAAGCCTGTTTAAGTAAAAGGCTATAACGGCTAAGTTGGTAAGCTGGTTACCTATATCTTAAAGCTATATATTGCTATTGATGGACGACGCCAGTTTGGTATTCCCTTTTGTATCCTAGACCTAGGGTCCCATGACATAATCCTTGGCCGAAAATAGATGTCCTACTTTGATATTTGGCTAAATGTTTAATAAAGACAGTTTGTCTGGCCGGAGAGTAGACCGAAGTTACCCTCCTTTATTAGAGAGATCCGTACTAACCGTAAAATATTAGCCGCGAAGGCCGATCCTACCTACTAGTAGGATGTTAGGGACCGCGACCTAGCTTTCGCTTAAGAAGATGCCTGTTATAAGGCCGGTAAGAAATCTGTACCGACAAGGATACTCCCCCGAAGGACTACAGTTAAGGAGGACTCTACTTATGGAAGTGGAACGGATAGTGATGTAGATGACTTCCAAATTACGGAGATCCGGCTAATGGGGAAGAGGACATACTAACAGGACTTAGAGGATAACCTTTAGAAGATGCAACGAGAGCTAAAAGGAGTAAAGACAACGCCGATATGCTAAAAGCCCCTAAGGCCGCGGACACCCCTACTACCACACGACCCCCCTATAGTAGATATCGCGGCAATTAGCGCTATAGGTTTCCACTTTAATATGTATTAAAAGGACAACAAGGTCTTTATAACTAGCTTATATAAAATCGACCAGATTATTAATGAGAAGGAAGAAGGGCTAGTAGAGGAAACTAATAAGGAGTTAGTTAAGCGCCTCCTCCCTATATACCTCCTAGACCATAGAGACGCGTTCTTAAAAGCAGCCTCAGATATACTGCCCCCCTACTAAACCTATGATTATAAGATTCAACTAGAGGCCGACAACTCTCTAGGCTACAGCCCCCTTTACTAGCAAACTATGGAGGAACTAAAAGTAATTAAGCAGTACTTAATCGATAACCTCTATAAGGGGTTTATTGAGCTAAGTTAGGCCCCTTTTGCTTCCCTTATCCTCTTTGTAAAGAAACCTAATAAAGGCCTCTGTTTTTGTATTGACTATTAGAAACTAAACGCTATTACTTAGAAAGATCGTTACCCTCTCCCCCTAATTAACGAGACCCTTGCACGTCTAAGCTAAGCCAAAATCTTTACTAAGCTTGATGTCCGCCAAGCTTTCTACTAAATTAGGATGGACCCTATATTAGAGAATCTAACGACATTCCGCACCTACTACGGTTTTTATAAATGCAAAGTTCTTCCTTTTGGACTAACAAATGGGCCAGCCACGTACTAATAGTACATGAATGATGTTCTTTTTGACTACCTTGACGAATTCTGTACGGCATACCTAGACAACATTCTTATATACTTGGACAATGAACTTAAGCACCAAGTTTATGTTAAAAAGGTCCTAGAGAGGCTGCGGAATACAGGCCTATAAGTCAATATTAAGAAATGCGAATTTGGAGTAAAACGAACAAAGTACCTTGGGTTTATTGTTAGCATAGAAGGAATTAAAGTTGACCCTGAGAAGGTCGAGGCAATACGTAACTAAAAACCCCCTTATACTATAAAAGGTATCTAGTCCTTTCTAGGCTTCTGTAACTTCTACCATCAGTTTATCCGTGACTATAGGGTTATAGCTAAGCCTTTTATACAACTAACGAAGAACAATACGCCTTTTGTTTTTGATGATAACTATACAGAAGCTTTTGAGGAGTTAAAGGACCGACTTACCTCCTCCCTAATTCTCCGTCACTATGACCCAGACCTTGAATTAATACTGGAAACGGACGCCTCTGATGGAGTAGTAGTAGGAGTTCTCTCATAGTTACACCTAGATGGCGAGTGGTACCCTGTGGCGTTTTTCTTGAAGACAATAGCCCTAGCCAAGTATAACTACGAGGTACACGATAAGGAAATGCTGGCTATTATATAATTGTTGTCCCAGTGGCGCGCAGAGCTTGGAAGTATAGACTCTTGGATTAAAATCTATACTGATTATAAAGCCCTTGAGTATTTTATGACAATAAAGCAGCTTACCGGTCGACAGGCTAGGTGGGCTAAAATACTCTCCCAATTCTTCTTTACAATTATATACTGCCCTAGTAGGCAAAATTCTAAAGCTAATGCCCTTACCCGGAGAGAACAGGACGTGGAACCACAGGATGAGCTAAAGGCTTAGCACTGGACACGTGCCCTCCTCTGTCCCAAATAGCTCGACCCACGTATCCTTAAGGAACTAAACTCTGAACAGAATAAGCTGGCGCCTATAGAAGGAGAGATCCTGGATAAACTAATGGGACTAATTAACTGCATTCTAATCGCGAACCGTATAGCCGAATCCCTAAAAGCCCTCCGTGACCAAGCTACGGAAGGCGACCCTGATTTGGAAATGGAAGACAGACTGCTCTTATACCAAGAACGGCTTATAGTTCCAGACGTCAACAACCTATAAACGGAGCTGATCCGTGAAGCCCACTGTTAAGTCTCTACGGCGTACCTTGGTTAAGATAAGACCCACTAACTACTAGCGCCTCGCTACTACTGGCAAGGACTCCTGTTCGATATAGAACGGTTTATTAGGAATTGTCATACTTGCAAATGGGTAGATACCCCTAGGGATTAAACCCCTAGATGGTTATAACCACTGCCAGTTCCTAAACGCCCTTGGCAGCATATTATAATAGACTTTAAATTATTCCCAAAGGACAAATATGGCTACGATATGGCCTTTGTGGTAGTTAACCAACTAAGCAAGTAAGCCATTTCCCTCCCCTACTTTAAGACTACAACCGCAAAAGATATGGCCCGTATGTATGTTGACAATATTTACCGGATCCATGGCGCTCCTGAGTCAATTATCTCTGACTGTGGACCCTAATTTATATCGGACTTCTGGGATGAATTCTGCCGCATCCTTAGGATTAAGATTAAGCTCTCTACTGTATTCTACCCTTAGACTGACGGCTAAACCGAGATTATAAACCAGTACCTCGACCAATAACTTCGCCCCTTTGTTAATTACTACTAGGACAACTGGTTGGAACTACTGCCTATAATAGACTACGCACAGCTTACGCTCCCTTATAATAGTATAGGAATGTCGCTATTTAAGTTAATCTATGGATACAAGCTACGAACATCCTTTAATTGGGATAGACCTATAGGACCTGTGACGGCCCGCGAACGCCTCAGCTACGAAGAGGCCCAGACATTCGCTAAGAGAATGCACGGAGCCTGGGAGACTGCCCAAGCAATTATAAAAAAAGCATAAGAGAAGAAAGAGGCCGACGTAAACCAATATTATCGCGAGGTAGACTTCTATGTAGGAGATAAGGTATGGGTGTTAATAAAGAACTGGAAGACCTAGAGGCCGAGCCGCAAGCTAGACCACTAAATAGCTGGCCCCTACAAGATCCCTAAGAAGGTAGGGCACTCTTTTAAGGTTAAACTACTAGAGTTAATAAAGATCTACCCTGTCTTCTCTCTAGACCGACTGTGGAAGGCCGCGGACGACCCGTTGCCTGGATAGTACAACGACCCCCCGCCGCCAATTCAGATTGCAGAGGATGAGGAATAGGAAGTTAAAGAGATCTTAGCAGTTAAGAAAGACCGCGGTACCCTAAAATACCGTGCGAGCTAGGTAGGTTATAACGAAGATCTAGAATGGTACCCTGTATCTAATTTTAAGTACTCTCCCTATAAGCTACGGGACTTCCACCTAGCCTACCCTAACCTCCCTGGACTACCACGCTAATTAGAAAGCTAGATTAAATGCTAGGAAGAAGGGGTAGATAACTATAACAATTTAGATGATAATAAGGAGCTTAGACAACACCTAAGGGCAGGCTTTTTTGGGAGGGGGGGGTGATATGACAGTGCTAGGGCAACGCCACCTGCTATACTTAGTGGACCCTAACTCCTGCCAACCAATCAGGATTTTCCATCCCCGGGATGGAAAATCGCCATTGGCTCGCTTACTACTAGCGCCTTGGCGACCCCTTTGTATCTTGCCAGTCTCTAACAGACTTCTTCTTCTCCTTAGCTTAGTATTCTTGTATAGTAGCAATCTACAAGCTTCGGTTCAGAAGCATTTGTACGAGCCCGTCACAGCGGTATTTGTGTTATATATAAACTGTAGTCCCGCTTTAATGTTGCTAAGAAACTCATTGGTATAGTTGACAAGGGTATGGTAAGCTTTGTTGGCCTCAAAGGTCTTAGGGTATAGTGGGGAGCGGCGGATTGTCTATGCGATATTGGGGTGTGTCTGTGTAAAGAAGTCTGTAAAAACTTCGCGGGGGTTCTGGGTTTCGGCTATTTCGGCGTTATTGATGTCGCCTATTTAGGTGGTCTTTGGCGCTGAGAAAAAACTGAGGATTGTTCTAGGACTGTGCTGGATTATGGCGTATGGACGCGTTGGCTGCGCGCGTAGGTCGCGATTGTTCTGGGGCGGAGATGACTGGGATACGGGGAATTAGTGATCGCGATGGGGCGCAATTGATAATAGCACAAACTGTTATAGTGCTGCAATGAAGTAGACTGAATAACTACGTTGTGCTATGAAGAAGAGAAGAAGGTAAAAGGGGGTATTATATATAAATAGTAGGGCCAGCCGCCAAGGCGCTAGTGGTGGGCCAGCCAATAGTAGGAACAGTATGCGTTAGGTTAGTGCCGTGACATGGATTTAACTAAACGTTTACTTAATTTAGGACTATAAGAGCTTTGGTACGTTCCTGCAATTTGGAGTACAGTATATAGGAATCCGTTGTTTAGCTTAAGGATACTTTTAATAGGCTAGCTACCTAGTAGATAACTAGTTAGGAGTGCGATCTTTTAGATTTAGGCAGTGCCCTTATAGAAATTAAAAACTTACTATCCCTTTTGGTTTACTTAAAAGGTCTTAAGCTTACGCCTTAATTAAGGTAGGAGGCCTGCTATAAGGCCTAACTTATCTACCTATGCCTGCTTAGATATTCCTAAGCGGAGCGCCTCTAAGTTATAGAAGTTATTAATAAGTGTATTAAGAACAGTCTTAAGCTCTATTACAAGCTTTGGAGTTGCCTAGCTAGGTCGCCTTTTCACCTAATTAAAGAATTCGCGAAGCCTCTCCTCAGAATCCGAGTCGCTATTAATAGGGCTAGTTAGCGGCGCCACCGGCGTTGCCTATATAGTAGCTACCGGCGTTAGAGTTACTGGAGGCTGCTAAGGTGCTTATATAGGTGCCTAGTATGGATTCTATTGCACTCCGGTAGTTATATAGTAGGTAGGTAGTGGCCCTTAGGGGGGGTAGTTGGGTTAACCGTAGGGAGGATAGTAGCCAAAATTATCAGCTCCTGCTTAAAAATAGCCCCCTAGCCCATACGCCCGCCACCCCCCCCCTCTACTACCACCACTACCGCTACCTCCCGTGGCCCCATTCTTGGCTGAAAGGCGTATGGCAAGCGGCGCAGGAGGCTCCTCTTTAGAAGCTTTACTATCCTTAATCTACTTACCCCAGGCCTTTAATACAAAGTGGTTAACTAAGTAATGGAAACGGGGCAGCTCTGTATTCCTATTTACCCAACAGGTGCCTCTATTATTTAAATAGATCTTTAATTGGCAGGGCCACTGGAAGGTTATTAAGGGAGCTAGGTTTCCTATAAGAACTTCTAATAAAATATTATTGGGTAGAGAAAGGCGCTAGGCAACAGTAGCACTCAATCTACCCTTCTTTTTAGGTGTACTGGATGTAGCTCTAGCCTTAAGAATATTTAATAAAAGTGTACTTGCTAGCAAGGCTCTCTAGAGCGCCTTAATACTAAAGGCATAGGGAGAGGCGTATGTTAATATAGTTTCCGGTATAGGCTTCTTAGTTAATATAACTACTACCTCTATATATAGCCCTTTCCTGCCCTTTGTATGCCACGTTCTAATAATCTTATAAAGGTTATAGACGTGTCTAGTAGAGTAAATGTCTTGTGGTACCATATTATGAGCTATAATACAATCGTAGGAAGCTGTCGCCCTAATAGAATACTTATTCTTAAAGGATCTACCTACTATATTGGCTTTAACCTTATTAATCCAGGAACTAATCTTATTAAGAAACTCTCTACTGACTATGCGCTGCGCAGAAGTAGAAGCAAGATCTTCCTCTCCTACCCAAGCTTTCCAGATTGCTATATAGTATTAAAATACTACCTCAGGCTCTAAGGGAGCTGGCGAGCTTAAACCTATTATAATAGCTTCCTTAGGTGCATCCTTTTGTCTTAGCGGAGGCTTTAAAGCCTTTAAAGTTTTTACTAATTTGGTAGGCTTCTTCTTAGAGGTTAACTTTAGATTTAAACTCTTCTGGTTTAAACCCCTAGTAGGCTTCTCAGTACGCCGAGTTAACTTAGACGCCTTAGTAGCTCTAGCAATTTATATAATTTTAACAGCTTTAAGAGCTTCAGTGGCTCCTTAACTTGGTTGAATAATATGCCTACTTGCTGTCTTAAAGCCTACTTTCTTATCTGGCGGCTCTTAAGGTGGCTGGTAAATATCTAGATTAACTAGGCCTATGTTGTCTTTGTCTTTATTGTCTTCGCCCTAATCTAAATCCTTATCTGACTCTTAGGCCTCCCCCTCCTCTTCCTCTTCCTTATCCTCGTCCTTATCCTTATCCTCCTCGCCAGAACTAAGCGGTTGGAGTAGGCAACGAGCTAGGATAGTACGAAGGCCTACATGCAAGGGGGTAGTAGTATTGCGCTTAGTCACTTAAGGAGACTCTATAGATTAACTGGCAGCTTATTTCCGAAGGCTATCGCGGTTTACTATTGCGCCTGCAACACTAGAAAATCAAGCTATATAAGCGATACAATGTAATACTTAAGCTTCGTAAGTAATTAAAGAACGGCGAGCGTAGTATGCGTGGTAGTCATATGATTTATATGGTGAGATCACCTAAATTCAATGCTGTGTATGCGGGGCTCGCTTAATTTGATTTTCGCAATACTTTCGCAAAGGGTAGTAATATCGGGAACTCGCTAAGCGAAAGAGCTGCATCGCCCCCCCACCAAAATTTGTATGAGGGGCAGTACAACGGCTTTTTACCTGCTATAACTGCCTATAAAATGGGCCGTCGCCTTCTAGATGAGGTTGTTCACAGAATTCGGATCCGCCTTAAAGCCGGTGAAGAGGCACCAGCTATTGCGAAGGCAGTAGGGGTGGGTAAGAAGACGATCTATAAGCTGCGGTTAAACCTTGATATTTGGGGCGAGCTATATGCACCCGCGACTGTTGTTCTTAGCTAGCCGCGAGCTCTTTTACCTTATTAAGAACTGGTAGGTAATACTGTATATAACATTAATAGTCAATAGTGTTGGCCTTCTACTTACTAGTAGTAGAGACTTCTCAACTTTCTTGAAGACTAGCTAACCGCATACCTAGATAAGTTGCAAGACTTCCTTTATAATAAGTTTAATGCTTAAGTCTCTATTGCAACTGTTTATAATATTCTTACAAGAGCCCGTTGGTCGCGGAAGGCAGTAAGAGCTTAGGTAGCGCAAAGAAGTGCACCTCTATATAACGCCTGGATTGGGATATAAAAGAGCTGGATAGTAGATTAACTTGTTTTCCTTAACAAGTCTATATTAAATAAAAGGATAGGCGATAGGAAGTACGGCTAGGCACCTATTAGATCTACCTGTGAAGTATTATATCGGCTTAAAAGATTAGAAAGGTAGAGCGTTTTACCAGCCCTAGTATTGGATGGATATCTAAGCTACCTTATTATATAAGGATCTATTACCTTTGCAATATTTAAAGCTTTTGTAGAGGAGCAAGTGCTCCCTTACTATATGCTATATCTAGGGCCATGATTAGTTCTCATTCTTAATAACGCGTCTATTTATAAGTTGACACGACTTTAAGAGCTCTGCGAGGAGCATGGCGTTCTACTAAAGTTCCTACCCCTGTACTTGCCAGATTTTAATCCTATTGAGGCGACGTTTAATAATATCAAAGCTTGGATTAAAAGGAACCACTGGCTTATAGGGGACTTCGCAAGCTTTAAGGCCTTCCTATACTTTGAAATTAGCCAAGCCTATGGTATGTATACATGAGAGCACTTCTGGGAGGTAGGGTATGTTGTTACTTAATAGATGGCGGTACAAATAGATGGCGGGGCAGTAGGCTTATAGTGGGCACGTAGGTAGGCACGTGAGCGGCTATATAAAATGCAATACTAAACATTGTATATATTTTATCTAACTAGGCAAGGATAATAGCCTCATTTTAAGCAATTATAAGAGCTTTTGGGCGCGTTAGCGGTGGTAGAAATTAAAAGAATTGCCTATTATACAAATTTTGGTAGGGGGCGATGCGGCTCTTTCGCTTCTTAGCGAGTTCCCGATATTATTGAAATGGCTGTACCTACGTAAGAAACTGCAGGGCCTATAGGAGGACCTATATACCTTAGGACAAAACCCCAGGCCTACTACACCCCCTACCAATTGGTAAACGCTGCTGGCAGTATGTTTCTTTTGATTTTAAGTCCTTCCCAATAGATAAAAAGGGCTTTGACAACGTCTTTATAGTTATTAATTAACTAGGCAAGAGAGCCTTTTTACTACCCTGCTATAAAACTGCCACTATAGCTAACGCAGCAAACCTATACTACCAACACGTCTGGCGCGTGTACGGCCTTTTAGAGACGGCTATATCAGATCAAGGACCCTAATTTATCTTAGCCTTTATAGACGAGCTATATAAACTAACTAGCGTTAAGCAAAAGCTCTCTATATCCGGTTACCTATAAACTAATAGTAATACAGAGGTACTAAACTAGTACATTAACCAACGCTTAAGGCCCTTTATTAACTACTACTAGGACAATTAGTTAGAGCTCCTCCCCTATATAGACTTTACACAGGCAATCTTACCGTATAAATCCACTAGCTTTGCACCATATAAGCTAAAGCTAGGATTTAAGCCAAGGCTTTACTTTAACTAGGAGGAACGTATATGAGCAACCTTAACACCTCGTAAAAAGCTGACATAACAAGAAGCTTAGGCTTTCGTATATAGAACCTAGGACGCAGTTAAATAGACAAGAGACAACCTAGTAAAGGCCTAAGAGCGGCAGACAAGGTAAGCTAATAGGCACTATTACAAACCAGGCTTCGGAGTAGGTGATTGAGTATACATTACTAGGAAGGGCTGGGCTACTAACCAACCAAGTATCAAGCTAGATAGACAGCTCGCAGGGTCCTATAAGATTCTAGGCATAAAAGGACACTTATACATCATCAACCTACCCCCAAACATGAAGATGTCAAACGTTTTCCATGCCGATCGACTACAAAAGGACCTAGATAACCCCCTGCCGGGCCAAAACAGGGAGCCAGAGGAGCCAGTTCTAATTAATAGCGAGCCGGAGTACGAGATTAATAAGATCCTTACTAGTAGAACCTACCACGGAAGGCTACAGTATAAGGTTAACTGGGTAGGCCACGACCTAGACAACACCTAGTATAACGTAGACGGCTTTATTAGCGCCCCCTATAAGATTAAGACGTTCTACGACAAGAGACCCCATGATGCTAGACCACCCGTACGGCTACTGCAATGGCTAGAGGCGTATTACAAGGACGTAGATCTAGAGCCCTCGGAGGAAGACAATAAAGTAGAGAAGGACGGAAGGGCAAGACGGACAAGGAGAGCCTAACTACGAGGATCGAGGGCAATCCTCCTGGCTTAAAGGGGGGTGATGTAACGGTTCGTCTACATAGCTATCATCAAGGCGTCGTCGGTTACGGATTAACGTTGCCCCAACGTTGCCCTAACGTTGCCCCGACGACCGAACATGTACATAGTCGTCTACCGCGCCCCTTTCTTTGAGCCCTTACCTTAGTCTATTCATAATATAGCCCCTTATTGTTGCTTGATCTATCGGATCGCTCCCACGGAAAGCTAGCCGTGACATCCCTAATAGTTTATCCAAAGAGATAAAGCATTTTAGCTTCTTTAGAGGGGAAATGGTTATGGTTAATATAAAGCTTTCCTTATACCTAAATTCTCTAGTTCTTAAAGGTTAGGTCTATGCCGTTTAATAATAGTAGGGGGTTAGGAAGCTTAACGGACTTTAATTGCTTTATTATTATATCCGTACTCTCTAGTATATTATATTTAGTTAAGTAAATAGGTTAACTAAGGCTTTATATAGGGGATGCTAGGCTATTTTATAAGGTAGTAAGGCTTTCTAGGATCTCCTTTAGAGTTTCTTGTATACTTTAGGCTTAAAGACAATTAACCTTCTAATTAGCTGCAAGGGTATAAATCTGCTTATATACACCTATAATGTTATTATTATCTTTAATTTCTAATCCTAACTAGATCTTATATTCCTCTTAGGTAGAGATAGGTCTTTTAAATAAGCTTACTTTAGGTGCCATTATTGGCTTCCTAAGATTCGTTAGAATTATATATTTAATTTTTAATTTTAGGGTTCTTTTAGGGGTGCAGGTTAAGTATAGTCTGGCCTATAAAGTAGAATATTATTAGGGCCTTCTTAGGCATAGTTATATAAGTTTCTTAATGTCTAAGTATAACATATTAACGCGTCGTTGTAGACAAAGGTCTTCTTTTAGGGTAGGATATTATTAAGGCCTTCCTAGGTAATATAGGGAGAGCTTAGTATAATATAACAGGCTTATATAAATGCTTCTAAACTAAAGCTTATAGATTGCTACTATATAAAAATACTAAGCTAAGGAGAAGAAGGAGTCTATTAGAGACTGGTAAGATATAAAGGGGTTACTAAGGCGCTAGTAATAAGCGAGCTAATAGCGATTTTCCATCCCAGGGATAGAAAATCCTAATTAGTTGGCTCTATAAGTAGTGTCGGCAGAATATGGCAGAATTTGGTAGAATTTGGCAGAATGCCCAGAAAGTAGCAGGTAACGCGCTTTAGCACCATTATATATACCTTAGGTTAACTCCATAATTAAATGGATTTAAAAAGAAGAACTGGAGGTAAAGAATATAGGAATAATTAATTTTAATTTTAAAACTAACCTAGCTTCTATAGCACCGACCTACAATACTACTATATTTAGCACTGGTTAAATTCTATTTAAACTCCAGAATACCTAGATACTTAACCCTAGCGTAAATACGCATGTCTATAATAATAAAGAAGACTTTATATTCTCTTACTTAGTAGTAGAAAACGATTACCTAATTGCTAGCAGAAATTTTAAAAAGATTTAAGCTTATGGAACAGTAACTATTACTACTAATATACCTACTAGGAAGTTAAAAATAAGGACAATGGTAGATTGACACCCCCTAATTGATATGCGGACACCCCCCAATTGATACACGGACACCCCCCACTAATTGAGTTTAGTTCCTTCCTGATCAAGTTAGAATATTACATGAATTTAAGTTGTTTGCATCTGCATCAGTGCGTAACTGTCGCGCCCATACCTAAAACCTCGCATTAGCCTCACCTCTAACTGTTAAGCCCCGCCGCGGCCGCTTGACTGGCTCTGTTCGCGTTGATACATTAACTTGTCACGAACCATCAGCATTTGAACAGAATACTGGGTATACTACGCGTGAGTATGGGCGTGGGCGCGGGCGCAGGGTGTGTACAAGTTGGCGCGACCACGCTCCCTTCAGCGTGGTAAGACCGACCTGTATCTTATCTCATGAATCAGACGCTCCGCAAAAGATTTATTCCGGTGACACGGGATAGCGCATAGACTAACTCCTGTTAACTCCTAGACCAATTAGAATAGCGCACTAATATCAGCCCCCTACGCACCCCTACCACCAGCAAAAATCTTCTACGGAGCGTCTGAGAGCTTATGGGCGTCGCTTTAGTGAGAATTAAATATTTTAAAAATTAAATTTTGTGTATTTCTATGAGCCGTGTCCCAACTATAATATTTATAATATATATACTTGATGTAATAGATTCTTTAGGTAATTGTTTATTTATAAATATATACTATAGGCCTATATCTAGAGTATTAAGGGGTGAGATACATCGTCGTAAAACGTAAGTTAGATTTGGATTTAAATGTTTATAGAAACTTAACTAACTACCTATATCTAACTTCTTATATACTAAAGCTACGATATCGCTATAACGTAGAGGCGATAGAGAAGATAAAGAGCTTTTACCTTATAGTATTTTAGAGATAATTAGACGTAGAGAAGTATATAAGGCATAGTAGTGAGGCAAAATTATAATATAATTTTAAAACTAGACTAACTACCTATAACTATCTTCTTACAGAATAGAGCTATAATATTACTATAACGTAGAGATAATAGAGAAGATAAAGAGCTTTTAGCTCGTAGTATTTTTAAGATAATTAGACGTAGAGAAGTATATAAGATATGGCAGTAAGGCAAGATTACGATAAAAAATGTAACCAACGAAAAAATGCAACTGATGAGAAAACGCGACTGACTAGAAAATGCGACCAACTGCCCACATCTAACACCCTATATAATATTGTTATTTAATGCAATAGATAGAGAATCTAATAAGCTCCTACCTTGTAGTATTTTTATAATAATTAGACGTTATAAAAGGGTCAAGATATCGCGTTATAATAGAAGAGTTGTCGCCTAATAAGAAATAATAAGTTCTTATATAAAGGGCGCCTATAAGCTCTTAGACCCTTGGGGAGAAATTCCTTCTAGTGCGATCTAATTGGTCTAGGAGTTTACAGGAATCCATAGGACTAGGGTTTAGTGATCTAATTGGCTTAGGAGTGATGCTAACCCTTAGCGTTACGCCGTGGCGCAATTTCTCCCCGGGGGTCTGATTTATGAGATAACCTGCATCCACTGGGCGCAGGCACAGGCGCAGGCGCGAGCGCGAGCGTGGGCGTGCTTGCAGAGGCAGTTCGTAGACATCAAGCAGAGGTAGCAGCATTTAAATAAGTTCACGCGGCGCCTCACAGAGTACTACGCAATCAGTATTACAGCCACAAAAGTTACATTGATTTTCGCGATGCAGATGCAAACAACCTAAATTTATGTAATTCTAACTTGATCAGGAAGGAACTAAACTCAATTAGTGGGGGGTGTCCGCGTATCAATTGGGGGGTGTCTCTTTACCATTGTCCAAAAATAAAGCTATTCTATATAGCACTAGTACCTATTATATTTATAAATATTATAGCACTATTAAGAGCTACTAATAACGATATCCATTTTAACTTAGGACGAAATGTGCTATACTGTCTAGCAACTGGCAAAACAGTCTACTATACGAAACAACTAGGGGGCCACTAGGCACTAATGCATAATAGCGCAGCTAGTAGCCTATGCAAAGAAGACAACCTATTAAAGATATAAGAGGCAATTTAAATTAGGAAATAAACTCTATAAGCACCTAATAGAGAGCTGTAGATATACTTAATAGTAATAAGTGTCACGGGACTTACGTCCCTACGCGTTTTGACATTCTTGACCTGTGCTTACGTTTGTCCCGTAACACCTACGCACGTACCCCTACTACCCCTATTTATACCTCATACCTAGCATATAAAGATTCTTCTTCTTTATCTAGATGTCTTTATATTAAACACACATAGTTACGCGTATGTAGCCTTCTTTAATTACTACCCCGTTTAGTATATTGTATTCCAGCTTATACCTACTCCGTAACACTATATCTGGATCCCTTTTTATACCTAGCGGGCCTATAGGCTACTAGTTGCGGAGTATACCTTTCTATACCTGTAGGGTAGGAATAGGAGCTGCTGGCTGTAGGTAGACTAGGACGCTAGGGTTCTAAACTAGTTAATAAGATTCCGCGCCGATTTGCATACGGACCTTAAACCTGTGCTAGCACTGTACTGCTACCTAAACTAACAAGCCTTGCGCCGATACGCCTGCAAACCAACCCCGTTGTTGGCACTATACTGCTACCGTCCGAACCTATAGCCGAAGCTTTCTGTATCTAATACTGAATGGTCCTAAGCCGCCCAAACCTGTCGCTAGTATTATACTACTGCTGCCAAAGCCATCCGCATCTGATACCTAGATTGTCCTAAGCCGTACGACCCTGCGCTAGTACTGTACTGCTACCCGAATCTATTAATAAGACCTCACGCCGATATGTATGCAAACTGACCTCGTTGCTAGCACTATACTGCTACCTAAACTAATAAGCTCCGTGCTAATATGCCTACGGAACCTGCGCTAGTACTGTACTGCTACCGACAAGAACCTGCCTACAATATAAATACTGCACCGCACCAATAAGAACCTGCTAAGAAGACACTGCACTGTACCGCACCAACTATACCATATAACTAAAATCTGTTTACCTACCCACCTACCCCTATATACGATATACGACCCTACCTGCCCCTATATAATATACGACCCAACCCACGACTGGAGGGGGGGAGGGGGGGAGGGGGGAGCCTACCGGCCTTAGGGACGAGGCCTGGTGAGGAGGGACCATATATGGATATGAGAAGGAGACCATATGAGCTTCAGCAAAAGCGTCTCCAAGCGGCGAGGACTGTAGTGTAGCTGGCGAATAGAAGGCTGGGCTATGCTTTGGGCCCAATAAGTTAGTAGCCTAATGATTAAGGGGTTGTTCGGTTGCAAATCGCCTCCATTTCATAATCTGTTCAATCCGTGCGCCTTTTAGTGTCGCCCATTTTGTAATTAGTGGCGGCTACTACTGTGGCTCATTTGAATATGTAATTGAGTCGATTGTTCGGTTGAGGCTCCATAATGAGGCTCCAGATTTGACTTCGCATAATGCGTAATTGACGTCGGTGAGCGATTCGAATGAGCCCCTCTCTGCCACCAGGCCTCTATCGCGACTCTCTACCTTGGTGTAGTAATGGAGCCTCCTCCTCAGCCAACGCCCTCTCTGCGATCGACGTTTCCTACACCTTTGCCCACCTCTCGTGCGAGCCGTAGTAGAGTGACGCCCGCGACGCCCGCGACGCCCTGAAAATAAGCTTATTGCGATTACGAAGGTTAAGATATTATTATTATTATATAAGGCTTACAAATGCG
>Ga0307507_10004101_pt1 | contig 26571 bp, 18 predicted proteins | sample 7_EM_MG_FD_207223 | JGI IMG/M metagenome (GOLD analysis project Ga0307507, IMG submission 207223) | Populus trichocarpa ectomycorrhiza microbial communities from riparian zone in the Pacific Northwest, United States - 7_EM | ecosystem: Host-associated > Plants > Roots > Unclassified | place...
AAAAACTAATACCATACTTTTGACCGGACTCTGCATTCATTCTTGCCGATTTCCCGACAGCATTCTTGCCGAATGTTCTGTAGTGCTAATTGCCAAAAACTCTGTATTCCTTCTTTCCGTCTACATAACTGAAGCACAATTATTTTGTGTTACTCAATCTAAAATTAAACACAAAGAATTATTTGGTGTCACAGATGGCAAAGCGGTTGGAACATTAATTGAATCAGCTTTTCAACAGCATTTGAATGAAAAATATGAAGTTGCTATCGGAAATGCAGCTTCTGGGATTGACTTACCTTCTCCAAAAATCTTAACAGATATCAAAGTCACTTCAATAAAGCAACCGCAATCTTCTTGCCCCTTTAGAGATGCAAAACAAAAAATTTATGGATTAGGATATAACCTGTTGATTTTTGTTTATGATAAAAGCGATGATCAGGATTCTAAGACCTCAAACCTGAATTTTGTCAGCTGTTCCTTTGTTTCGAAGGAGAGAACAGGAGATTATACCACAACATTTAGATTGAGAGAAATGGTGAAGGATAAGGCTAACGTTGCGGATATTGTTTCTTATTTTGTCGATAAAAATTTGCCTGTTGATGAAATAACAATGGTTAAGATAGCAGAACATGTTTTGAAAAACCCTCCAGAACAAGGTTATTTGACTATTTCAAACGCACTTCAATGGCGACTTCAATATCAAAGAATTGTCTCGCTTAATGAAGATATACACGGAATTTCGAGGATCGTTAGTTACAATAAGCCAGAATAAATGAAAGTTTTCGATGTTCAAATCACAGAGGCCGTCCAAGACTTTTTTAAAGAGAAGTTGAAATTAAATACATCTCTACTTGATATAAATAATATTTTAAAAACAGTTTCCGGTATTTGCAATTTTTTGGAAACAGAAAATGATTTCTTTGAATTAAAAACGAAAATTAAGAATGAATATTACTTATTAAATGAACCTGACAGAATGGAATATGGAGATTTCCAAACAAATCCAGTATTGTCATTAAAAATCACGAATTATTTATCTTTAAATATTGAAGCCCCGGAAGTATTAATCGAACCTACTTGTGGTAGAGGCAATTTCATAATAGCTGCGTTAACTTCTTTTAGTTCTATTAAAGAAATTTATGGCGTTGAGATTTATCGGCCATATGTTTGGGAAACAAAATTTTCGATCCTCAATTTTTTTTTGAAAAACGAATTAAATACCAAGCCTAACATAGTTATAACTAACGCTAATGTATTTGAATATAATTTTAAAAAAATAGCCGAAAACTCAAAAACAAAGACTGTTCTAATACTTGGCAATCCTCCTTGGGTCACTAATGCGATGCTCGGTAGTTTAAATTCTCTTAACCTTCCCACAAAATCGAATTTCAAGCAACACACGGGCTTAGAAGCTATTACCGGCAAAGGAAATTTTGATATTGCCGAGTATATTACACTAATGCTGATCGAGGCTTTTCAAGCATCAAGTGGTAATTTAGCGCTACTTGTGAAAAGCTCAGTCATCAAAAATATAATTTTCGATCAAAGTAAAAATAAATATAGAATCAACAAATTAGAGAAACATTGGATAGATAGCAAAAAAGAGTTTAACGTTTCAGTGGATGCCGCATTGTTTTTTTGCAGCCTTAATTCAGATTCAACATTTAATTGTGAAACTTTTGATTTCTATAAAAGCAAAATCCTTATTCAGGACTTTGGCTGGGTTAATGAAAAATTTGTATCCGATATAAATAAATACAAATATTCTAAACAAATCGATGGGCTATGTCAATTTGAGTGGAGACAGGGACTAAAACATGATTGTTCCGCTGTAATGGAGTTAGACATGCTAAATGGACAATATTCAAATCCCAACGAAATTGGCATTGAGTTGGAAGAAGATTTGGTTTACGGGATACTTAAAAGTTCGGATCTGAAAAATACAGTTATAAGATCGTCAAGAAAATATACGATTGTAACGCAAACTAAAGTTGGGCAAGAAACGTCTCATATTAGAAATCAATATCCAAAAACCTATCAATATTTGATTAAAAACCTTTCCGCTTTCCAAAGTCGAAAATCTAGTATTTATAATAACAAGCCATTGTTTTCAATATTTGGCATAGGTGACTATTCCTTTAAGCCCTATAAGGTAGTTATTTCTGGTCTTTATAAAACGTTTCATTTCTCGTTGGTTTTACCTCAAAATGGAAAACCTTTAATGTTGGATGACACATGTTACATGCTGAGCTTTGATAGTCTCGAGTTTGCTGTTTACACATTGATTCTTTTAAATTCTCAGACAACTAAAGACTTTTTAAAATCAATAAGTTTCTCTGAAGCAAAAAGAACATTTACTAAAGACGTGCTAAAGCGAATTAATCTCGATGCATTAAGTAAAACTTTTTCAATGCAAGAATTGGTTGTAGAATTGGATGTTTTTAACACTTCTAATAGATTGGATATTAAGATTACTCATTGGAATAACTATTTGCAAGAAGTAAATTCCACAAAAAATAAACAATTTGAAATGTTTGCCTAATATTATCGACTCCATAATCTAAACCGTAATAGCTGCCTTTACCAAATAAGGCAATATCTCTTTTTGAAAAGAAACAAAGTTTTTACGCACATCCGAATCGCTCACCGAGGTAAATGCAAAACTAAACACGATACTTTTGCTGCATTTGATCAGGAAGCGTAAACGCTGATGGTAGGTTTCGTGCTTGCGGATGCCGGGCAGCTGAATAAATGAGGCCATTAGCATTTCTTCCAGTTCGTTACTCAGGTTTTTTAAAAAATCCTGGGAGTTGGTTGATTCGCGGATAAAGTCCCAACCTATAAATTCGTTACAAACGGTGTATGACAGGCGGCAGGTTTTCATGATAAGGTTGTTGAGGTGGGCCTCTTCGTCCATATCAGGAGTGTTACTCTGCACCAGGTCATCAACACTGGCTTTAATATAGTCCATTAGCAAAATATGCAATACCGCCTCTTTACTATCAAAATACTTGTAGATAGTGGCTTTGGCGATCCTTGCTTTTTTGGCTATTTCGTTAACGCTGGTTTTATGGTAACCGAATTTGCGGAATAAATCTTGCGCTGCCCGCTTTATACTGTCTTTAATTTTATCGGCTTCCATGTATCAATTGGATACAAATATCTGAAAATTATAGACACTCACACTATATGCCCTTAATGATTTGGTGGCCGGCGCTTTTACAGGCGTACCATCAGCCAAAGAAAACTTGGAGCCACTGCAAGGATCAGTTACCGAAAAGCCTGAAGCATCAAGTGTAACGGCGCATTTTTTTTCGGGCTGATAGCTGCTACACCGGTCATAAGCTACATATTGACCAGACCCGGTACGGTAAATAATTAGCCCGGCAACGCCATAACCATTTATAAAAACCACACCGCCGCCACTGGTAAGCGGCGCCAGGCGCGGATCATTTATGGGTGCCGAAAAGTTTACCGGTACACTGGGTATATTGTCTGTTGCTTTGCCGCATGAAAAACAGCACAAACCAATAAGCACTATCGCCAGCAGTTTCCTCATAGCATCTCTGGAGTGAACTGTTTCAGAAAGCGCGCGTCATTTTCAGAAAATAAACGCAGGTCGCGGATAACATACTTGAGGTTGGCAATTCGTTCCATACCCATACCAAACGCAAAGCCGGTAAATTTCTTACTATCAATACCGCAATTTTCCAAAACGTTAGGGTCAACCATACCGCAGCCCAAAATCTCGACCCAGCCACTGTATTTACACATATTGCAGCCAGATCCTTTACAAATGGTACAGGATATATCCATCTCGGCAGATGGTTCGGTAAACGGGAAGTATGATGGCCTGAACCTTACTTGAGTACCCTCGCCATAAAGTTCTTGCACAAAGTGATAAAGTGTTTGCTTTAAATCGGCAAATGATACGTTTTCATCAACATATAAACCCTCTACCTGGTGAAAAAAGCAATGGGCACGGGGAGATATTGCTTCGTTACGGTAAACACGGCCCGGCATTATGGCGCGGAACGGCGGCTTGCCGTGCTCCATCATTCTCACCTGTACCGATGAGGTATGTGTGCGCAAAGCGATATCATCTTTGCCACTGTTCTTTTTAATAAAAAACGTATCCTGCATATCGCGGGCCGGGTGTTCTTCGGGGAAGTTTAACGCCGAAAAGTTATGCCAGTCGTCTTCAATCTCCGGGCCCTCGGCAACCACGAAACCAAGGCGTTTAAATATGTCTATGATCTCGTTTCGCACCAAGGATAATGGATGACGTGACCCAACTGTAAAGCCGTCGCCAGGCAACGTTAAATCGATATCTGAGTTGTGAGTTGTGAGTTGTGAGTCTTGAGTTTCTTTTAGCTCATTGTATCTGGCTTCAGCCATTTTTTTGAACTCATTAAGTACTTTACCAAAAGTGCGTTTCTCTTCGGGGCCTACGGTTTTAAATTCTTCAAAAAGGTCTTTGATAATTCCCTTGGTACCTAAAAATTTTATGCGGAACGCCTCCAGTTCATCGGCCTTGGCAGAAGCAAAGGCTTTAATTTCGGCAGCGTATTGGTCTATTTTATTTTGCATTATAGTGTTCTTAAAAATTGTTCGGCTGTTAAAACAGGGATCAAGGAGTTCTTATAATCTTTTATATTTCGGGTGATAATTAAATCACAGTTATTCTTCTTAGCAATAAAACATTGAATCGCGTCTTCAAAATCGACAATGTTACTTGCTAAAGCGAAATCTATAGCATCTTTTTCAAATGGCAATATGTCGATTGATTCGGCTAATTTCTTTATGTTTTCTTTAGTTGTAGATATGCCTATCTGCTTTCTTAATATATAATTTATGTTTGCAATTATCAACGACGATGTTTTTAATTCGAGTTTTCTTTTTTCACTCTCAATTAACAAAATTTGAGTGTAAAAGAAAAACGGCTCCCTTTTTAAAAACATATCCAGTAAAACATCACTATCCAAGAATAGGCGTTTATAGATCATATTTTTCTTTAAAATATTCGTACTTCATATCCTTGTAATCCATGTCATCTGGATATTTCCCTTTTAAAATACCCGTTAAACTTTGAATCCATTCAGGGATTTCTGTGTTTTTGTATTTTTCTATTAAAGGGTCTTCTTTTTTTTCCTGTTCCTCTATTTTATCAAAATACTCCTGCACCAACTTAGAAACACTTGTATGCTTGCGTTTCGCATATTCTTTCATGCGAGGCACAGAATCTGATTTAACACTCAAGGTTAGCTTTGTACTTTCCATAACAAGTCATTTATACGTACAAATATAAAAAATCTGCACGTATTATTTAATCACTCCCAATTCCTTACCCACCTTGGTAAACGCCGCGATAGCCTTATCCAAATGGTGCATATCATGAGCGGCCGAAATTTGCACCCGTATACGCGCCTTACCCTGCGGAACCACCGGGTAGTAAAAACCTATTACGTAAATCCCTTCTTCCAGCATTTTGGCGGCAAACTCCTGGGCCAGTTTAGCTTCGTAAAGCATAACAGGAACAATCGGGTGTACGCCCGGTTTAATATCGAAACCAGCTTCGGTCATTTTTTGGCGGAAGTACTGGGTATTAGTTTCCAGTTTGTCGCGCAGCTGGGTAGTTTCGCTTAACATATCCAAAACCGCTATTGAAGCGCCGGTAATAGCAGGTGCCAATGTATTTGAAAACAGGTATGGGCGCGAACGCTGGCGCAACATATCAATAATCTCTTTACGGCCCGATGTAAAACCGCCGGATGCACCACCCAAAGCTTTACCCAAAGTACCGGTAATAATATCTATTTTGCCCATTACATGGTGGTGCTCGTGCGTACCACGGCCTGTTTTTCCCATAAAGCCGCTGCAATGGCTTTCATCAATCATCACTAAAGCGTTGTATTGTTCGGCCAGGGCACAAATTTTATCAAGCTGCGCAATAGTACCATCCATGCTGAAAGCACCATCGGTTACAATAATACGATGACGGCAGCTTTCGGTGGCTTTCAGCTTTTCTTCCAGGTCGGCCATGTCGTCATGTTTGTAGCGCTGGCGCTGGGCCTTGCAAAGGCGAACGCCATCGATAATAGAAGCATGGTTCAATTCATCAGATATAATGGCATCCTGTGCATCAAACAATGGCTCAAAAACACCGCCATTGGCATCAAAAGCGGCGGCATAAAGTATGGTATCTTCGGTGCCCAAAAATTCGGCTATCTTTTTTTCAAGTTCCTTATGGATATCCTGCGTGCCGCAAATAAAACGGACAGACGATAAACCATAACCATGGGTATCCATTGCATCCTTAGCGGCCTGAATAACTTTAGCGTTGCCCGATAAACCAAGATAATTATTGGCGCAAAAGTTTATTACTTGTTGCCCGCCTTGTACGGTAATATCGGCACCCTGCGGCGATGTAATAATGCGCTCTTTTTTATATAAACCTGCATTTTCAATGGCTTCCAGTTCCTGTAGTAAAACCGGCTGTAATGTATTATACATAGTATTTGATGGTTAAAGGCAGCAAAATTAAGCAATACCGGGCATTTGGCAGGGCTCAAACATGCTTTTTATTAATTATTAAGGGTAAAACAAAACATTTCATCGGTTGATGGTATTTGACTACTGATAGACCATGAAAAGAACCTTACTATTGATTTTTACCCTTTTTAGTGCCGCTACCGCTTCGGCACAGCAATATGTTTTGTCGGGCAAAATCACCAACTCCAAAAGCGAAGTAATTCCTTTTACATCGGTATATATCCGCAACTCTACTTATGGTACCACAGCGAACGAAGACGGATTATATGAGTTTAAGCTTGCTCCCGGCGTCTATAATTTAACTTATCGCTTCGTTGGGTTTAACGAAAAGACAATCAGCGTAACCATAGCCGATCATGACGAAACTCTAAACGTACAATTAGACGATGAGGTTTTTGGCACCGAACGGGTGGCTGCCATATACCGCAAAAACCACGATGCGGCCGATACCATCATGAAACAGGTTATCAAAAAACGAAAGTATTACCTGGATGAAGCTACCTCATATTCCTGCGCAGTTTATATAAAAGGCGTACAAAAATTGTTGAGTGCACCAAAGGCTTTATTATCAAAAGAAGTAATCCGCGCGCTCGACCTGGATTCGGTAGGCCGGGGTATTCTTTACCAACAGGAATCACTATCTGATTATAATTTTCAATCGCCTGATAAAATCAGGGAAGTTACCATTGCCAACCGGATATCGGGTATCAACACTGCTTTTAGCTACAACAAGGCATCCGATCTGCAGGTGAACTTTTATAAAAACGTATTCAACATCAATGGCTTAAGCACGCGTGGCTTTGTATCGCCGCTGGCATCAAATGCCTTAACTTTTTACAGGTATAAGTTGCTTGGTGTATCAAACGAAAATGGCCGGGTAATAGATAAGATACAGGTTATCCCGCGCCGTGCCCACGGCCAGTATTTTCAGGGTGATATTTACATAGTTGATGGCGAATGGCGATTGTATAGCGCCGATTTATACCTTGAAAAGGGATTAAATAGCCTTAACCTGATAGATACATTAAAAATTACCCAGCAATATGTAGCCATAACCGATAGCGTTTGGATGCCAGCAGCGGTACAATACAATTTTAAGGGCAAAGTACTGGGGTTTACATTTGGCGGATATTACGAAGCTATTTACAATAACTATAAAATTAACCCCACCTTTCCTGAGCATTTTTTCACAGGCGAAGTGTTAAAAGTTGATACCGTTGCAAACGCTAAAAATGCAGATTATTGGACATCGGTACGGCCCGTGCCTTTGACACCGAAAGAAGCCCGAGATTACCAGAAAAAAGATAGCATAGCCGGTTATAAGCAAACCAAGCAATATCTGGATACATTACAACACACCAAAAATCATATTAACTACCCCGGCTATTTGATATTTGGCTATTATGCAAGCAGCCGCAACAATAAAGATTCATTATGGGTATCGCCGTTTATCCAAACATTTTACTACAACACCGTTGACGGTTTTGGCATTAATGCTAAGATAAGATACAGCAAAAAGATTGATGATTTTCACGCCTTCAGCATTACACCTGCTTTACGCTACGGCTTTTCAAATAAGATATTTAGCGCCAATATTTATTCCGACTATAAAAATGATCCTTTCCACAATGCCAAATTTTTTACGGGTTTTGGCAGCGACGTGCTGGATTTGAATAACGTAGGTACCCGATCATTATATTTTAATACCTTGAGTACCCTGCTGAGCGAGAACAACTATGTGAAATACTACCGCACCCATTATGGTTTATTTGGGTACCAGCGCGAAGTAACCAATGGAGTATTACTATCGGGCAGCTTATCATACGCCAGCCGCAGCCAACTTTACAATACTTCCTACTCGCATATCAAAGATGTTAAAAACAGGGGATTTACATCAAATAATCCTTTGGCCCCACCGGGTACGCCTGCGGATGACCATTCCTTTTTATTTCCCGAAAATCAGGCGTTAGCATTTACCACATCAGCTACCTTTACCTTCGATCAGGAATATGTAACCCGGCCCACCGGTAAATTTAACCTGCCTTCAAAATATCCAACCTTAACCTTAAACTACAGGAAAGGTATTAATAGCCTGTTAGGCTCTGATGTAAATTACGATTTTACATCTGTTGATGTATCACAAAACAAAATCAGAATTGGTTTAACCGGTTTTTCATCATTTAAATTAACTGCCGGCGGTTTCTTTAATGATAAAAACCTGTACTATATGGATTACAATCACTTTTTAGGTAACCAGGGTACTACCTTCGATCCTACCTATGTGGGCAGCTTCCATTTTTTACCTTTTTATACTTACAGCACCAATGGCGCATTTCTTGAAGCCCATTTCCAGCACAATTTTGCCGGTTCTATATTTGATAAGATCCCGCTGCTCAGGAAAGCAAAGCTTGAAGAGGTTATCGGCGCCAATTATCTTACCACCAAAAGCAACCGCGATTACAAAGAATTTTACGTAGGTGTGCAGCGCCTGATTTTCAGGGTTGATTATGGCGTATCCTACATGGGCAACCAAAAATACATCCAGGGGTTCAGGATATTTTATGGGATAAGGTAGGTTCGTTGAGGTAAAGGCGAAAGGGCAAAGGCGAAAGGTGAAAGGTGAAAGGCGAAAGGATAAAGTAAAAGGATAAAGGTGTCATGTCTGATTGCCAGGGTTCCCAGTGATTTTACAACCCTTTCTATTTTTCAAACCTTTTACCTTTCGCCTTTTACCTTTCACCTCTATCCTTTTACCTTTACCCTTTTACCTTTCGCCTCAAATAGTTATCTTTGCACTTCATTTAACACTGTTTACAGCAGTATCAATGGATTATGGCAATATATAATACACTACTTTACTATTGTTATTCAACAATAGCCGATGCGGAGCAATTTGCTGCCGATCATTTAAAATTTTGCAAAAGCTTAGGGTTAACCGGCCGTATTATTGTGGCCGAAGAAGGGCTCAACGGTACCGTATCTGGCACCGCCGAAGCTTGTAAAACCTATATGGATACTGTACATGCCGATGAGCGTTTTGCAGGTATCGATTTTAAAGTTGATGAAGTTACCGAGCCCTCATTTGTAAAAATGCACTGCCGCTACAAAGCCGAAATTGTTTACTCGGGCCTGCGCGACCCCAGTGTGATCAACCCGCAGCAACAAACGGGCAAACACCTGGAACCCAAAGAATTTATGGCGATGAAAGATCGCGATGACGTGGTTGTTTTGGATGTACGGTCAAACTACGAACATTCATTGGGCAAATTCAAAAACGCGGTAACACTTGATATCGAAAACTTCAGGGATTTCCCGGCCATGATTAACGAACTGGCCAAATACAAGGATAAAAAGATCCTGACTTATTGCACTGGCGGCATTAAATGCGAAAAAGCATCGGCCCTGCTATTACATGAAGGTTTCCCAGAAGTATACCAGCTGCACGGCGGCATTATTAAATATGGCAAAGAAGCCGGCGGCCAGGATTTTGAAGGCAAATGTTATGTGTTTGATAACCGCCTTTCTGTTGATGTAAACAGCGTGAACCCGGTAGTGATATCAACTTGCCGCAATTGTGGTACAACCACACCCAAAATGATAAACTGCGCCAACCCCGAGTGCAACGAACATTTTACCCAGTGCGATGAATGCGGCACTAAAATGGAAGGCTGCTGCTGCGATGCATGTCAAAGCCATCCACGCAAAAGGGTTTATGATGGTACCGGTTACTATGTAAAAGTTCCGCAGCCGGTAAATAAAAAAAATGCTTAAAACTTTTTCCTTAAAGTTTCTGACCCAGAAATAAAGCTGCACCTATCAATATAGATGCAGCTTTATTTCTGCGGCAATCATCCGGGCAAAGCTGGTGAAGTGTGTTTCCTGGGCTGTTTTTAAAGGTTGTTTCCTTTAAAACAAGCTGCCTTTAAGTGAATGCCGCTACCTTTGGGGCGTTTATGCCCGGGGTTCAAAAATCACGCTCATGTATCCTTCGCTTCCCTTTCCGCTGTGCATTTTACCTGTTACCTTAGCTACCGGATTACTTGATTCGCTGAACAATGAGCCATGTTTATCGGTTTTGTTGCTAAAATCGCCTACATTACCCTCATTATTTGCGGATACCAGGCACCTGTTGGGCCCTCCTGAAATAATTGTATTGGTAAGCGGGATTTCCCAGCCTACAAAAGCGCTCCCTGGATACGTATTACATGCCGCAAGCCTAAAGGCGCCCTGACTGCCGTAAAGCGCCATATCCTTTTTCTGGGCTACAAATAAACCCGTCCAGTAAGCTATGTCTACTTCTCCACCACCCAAATCTGTCACAGACCTCTTAACCAGGGTCTTATCTTCGTGCGTTTCATCTTTGGGGTTTACAAACTGAACTTTTTGTTTGCCATGTGTTAAATACATATCGTCCATTTTCAGATCATCATCGGTCATATTTATTAAAACCATGTATACAACAGCATCCTTTTCCATCAGGAACAGTAAAATCTCGGCTATAACGGCAAGTATGGCTGTAGCTACAAACATTTTTGTAGCCTGCAAGGTCACTCCTCTGATAGCCCTTACTACCGATGCCAGCCTTAGGACCCCGGCAAGCCTGGCCACCCTGTAAAGATCGTATGCTTTTTTCATCCAGGCCAATATGCCAATGCTTAACATAAGTGTAGCATATCCTGTAGGCGAACTGGTTAACTCTAACGATTGCATAATTTTCAACCGGTAGGTAATCATTTCCTTTAGTTCGTCGCCAGATGCCTTTTTCCATTTTATGGCTTCATCCGGGTCTATTGCCCAGGAAGGCATTACCTGAACGTCCGAAGCTGAAAAGGGTTTTTCTAAAAATTGCCTGGTAAAAGCCGGAAGTTCCTCGTCTTTTAATCCAAGTTCAGCCTGCAGGTTTCTCAGGTAGGCTTTGCCTTGGCTATTTACCTTCTCCCTAATCTGGATAGGGCTTAGTGATTCATCTACTAATATCTGTGCCCAATCTATACCCCTTACCTCCTTTTCGTGCTTGAAAATACTGGTCAGCAATTCTTTCTGCGACATGCTTTTAAACTTGCCAACAAGCTCTTCTGCCTGTAATGTTTCGGCTGCTAATTCTTCATGAGTTAATTCAGTTTCCATTTTTTTGATTTTAGATGAATAATTGTTTGGTTTTTGTGGTCCGCCCACAGTTGCTAAAGTATAACAGTTCCGGAACCTGGTATAGGTTGAAAGAAGGGTAATTAACGCACTTTTTTATCCTTATTTAAAGGGAAAAAGTACCGAAAAAAAAGCTATTTTAAGGTAGCCTACCTGTAGGCTATGTTTTGGATATAACAGTATTAACCGGAAGTGGTACGGTGATAAATTTAATAACGGGCTTAAATTTTATAATTATGCCCCCGTAAACCAGAAGGCGAAAGTATTAAACCTAAAAAGAGTCTATTTGTTGGTTTTAAATTTAAACCTGTATGCTTATGCCTCATTTTTTATTTCTGCAACTCAAACCTTAATTTCGTAAAATTGGTTTGCTTTGCAGGCTGATGCCATTTTACACCTATGCATAAATCTTTGCTGATTTTTTTCCTATTGTTTTGTCTCGGCCCGTGGCATGCCGATGCGGTCGACATTAAAAGCGTAGGTGTGCCTTATGTACAAAATTACACCAAGGCTATGTACCAGTCGGGAAATCAAAACTGGAGCATTACGCGCGATGAGCATGGCATAATGTACTTTGGCAACGCCCAGGACTTACTTGCATTTGATGGTAAATACTGGCAGCAGCATCACATGCCCAACGGCTTAATCGTTCGCTCGGTATCGGCCGATGGCAACGGCAAAATTTATGTTGGAGCCTATGGCGAATTTGGTTATTGGGCTGAGGATAATAAGGGGGTGTTAAAATACAACTCGCTGGTAAACCTGGTTCCGGCAAAGTATAAGCCCATAAATGAAGAGATCTGGAAGATATATATTGATGGGGGGCGCATTATTTTCCAGTCTTTCGGGTCGATATACATTTATTCCAAAGGAAAAATCAACGTCATAAAGGCGCCAAGCCCTTACCTGTTTATGTTTAAAGCCGGTAAGCGTTTTTTTATCGAACAGGTTTCGGTCGGGCTGTTTGAACTTAAAGATAATAAACTGACTTTTGTACCCGGCAGTAATATATTGGGGCCAAGTGGTGTGCTATCTATGTTACCCTTCCAAAAAAACAAATCCATTATTGGCACAGCCCAAAACGGATTGTTTATTTACGATGGGCAAACCATAAAACCATGGGCAAACCGGGCCAACGATTTTTTAAAAACTTACCAGCTTAATAACGGCGCACTGATAGCCGGTAAGTATGTGGCCTATGGCACCATATTAAATGGCATAGTGGTTATTGATACCGCCGGCAATCTTATTCAGCATATTAACAAAGCAAGCGGCCTGCAAAACAACACCATTTTAAGTTTATATACCGATAGCGAACAAAACCTTTGGGCAGGTTTAGATAACGGTATCGACCGTATCGAGGTTAACTCGCCACTATACTTTTACTTTGATAAAACAGGCAAATTTGGCACGGTTTACTCCAGTATCATTTTTGATAACAAAATTTACCTGGGTACCAACCAGGGCCTTTTTTATAGCGACTGGGTTCCCGAAAACCAGAACAAGCTTTTCCAGTGGTTTGATTTTAAACTTATCCCCGGCTCGCAAGGCCAGGTTTGGGAGCTTACCCTGCAAGATGGGCGTTTGCTTTGCGGCCACAATGATGGCACTTACCAGGTAAACGGCAGCACCATCACCAAAATATCGACCATTACAGGCGGCTGGACAACCAAAAAATTTGGCGCTGATAAACTTATACAGGGAAACTATACAGGCTTGGCTATCTTCCGGAAAGATGCTCTGGACAACTGGATATTTGACCATAAAGTAGAGGGCTTTGGCGAACCGTCGCGTTATGTTGAACAGGATAGTAAAGGGCAAATTTGGGTAAGCCATGCTTACAAGGGAATTTACAAGCTAACCTTAAGCACCGACCTGAAAAAGGTAACTTCAAAGGTTTATTACGATAGCCGGTATGGCCTGCCCGGCAGCTACAATGTAAATGTATTTGACCTTGATAACCGGGTGGTGTTTACTTCCGATTCGGGTTTTTATGTTTATGATGATATTACCGACCGCTTTTTTAAATATACCCAGCTTAATAAGAAGCTGGGCACATTTGCCACCTCAAGCAAAATCATTAAAGCCATAGGCAAAAAATATTGGTTTATAAACCAGGGCCGTGTAGCCCTGGCCGACCTTTCGGTTCCGGGCAAGCTGAGTATCGATACCAACCGGTTCAGCATTCTTAACGGCCAAATGGTGCAGCACTATGAAACCATTAACCGTATCAATGCGTCAACCTACCTAATCAGTATTGATGATGGCTTTGTAATCCTCAACGATGGGGATGCTTTGCTGCCCAACAAAATAAGCATCCCGCAAGTGCTTATCCGCCAGGTGGAGAATATCACCGATAAGGTTTATATGATAAGCGAGGACGGCAGCGGGATTAACGATATCGAAATACCTTATGCTCAAAACAATATTCGCATCTCTTATTCGCTGCCGTATTATAAACAGGCTAAAATAAAATATCAGTATTACCTGGAAGGTTACGCGCACCAATGGAGCGATTGGACACAACAAAGCCAAAAGGAATTTACCAACCTTGACCAGGGCACCTACCATTTTAGGGTACGCGCCAAAATAAACGATCAAAATGTATCGTCCATCACTTCATTAACCTTCATTATTCTGCCGCCATGGTATGCCGGCAAGCTGGCCATGCTGTTTTACGCGCTATTGCTGGCGCTGTTTTATTACCTGGCGAGGTATTATTATCGCTTCAAATTAAAACGCCATCAGCTGCATCTTCACGAAAAATTGCAGCACGAAAAGGAAGAGTTTTTAAAACAGGAGGCTATTGCTAATGAACAACACATCATCAGCATAAAAAATGAACAGCTACAGGCAGATCTGGCCGGCAAGAGCCGCGAGCTGGCCAACTCGGCCATGAACCTGGTTTACAAAAATGAATTACTGCAAAAAATTAGCGAAGAAATATTGCACCTTAAAGATAGTTCGGGCAAAAAACTGGTCGGCGACCAGCTGCGGCGCATCCAAAAAGTTATTGATGAAGGCATGAATGATGAGCGCGACTGGAACATATTTGAAAAAAGTTTTAACGAGGCCCATGAAAACTTTTTCAAAAAACTAAAATCAGACCACCCAGATTTGGTGCCAAACGACCTTAAACTATGCGCCTACCTGCGCATGAATATGAGCAGTAAAGAAATGGCCTCACTTTTAAATATTTCGTTGCGTGGCGTCGAAATAAGGCGCTACCGACTGCGTAAAAAGCTCAACCTGGAGCATGATAAAAACCTGGTGGAGTTTCTCATCGAGCTATAGTACTACATCATTACCTCTCATAAGCATTTGTAAAACCGATTTACCGCGCATGCCTGCTGTAGTACGCCGGCTATACACTATCCTGCTTTAATAAGCTGAATATCAAATAAATAAAACAATACCACATAGTCTTTGAGAAAGTATATTGAGATTGATGTATTAATGTAGAGTTAATTTTTTTGATTAAAATGCATTATCTATTCAGATTTGTAAACTAATAAGCCAATTTTTTCCAAACCAGTTTTATTATCTAACCACTATGAAAAGAATTTTTACTATTTCTGTGTTGGTACTATTCAGTCTTTTTTTTGTGAATACTTCATTCGCGCAAAATATTGCAGTAAAAGGTAAAGTTACCGATGCCGGCAATGGCGAAACCTTAATTGGTGTAAGTATCCTTATTAAAGGCACCAGTACCGGAACACAGACGGATGCCAACGGCGCATTCTCCATCCCGGCGCCAGCCAATGCAACGCTTGTTTTTACTTACATTGGGTACATAGCACAATTGGTACCTGTAAACGGCCAAACATTGCTAACTGTAAAACTACAGCCCGAAGCAAAAGAACTTGCCCAGGTTGTGGTTATAGGTTATGGCACCCAGCGTAAACGGGATGTAACCGGCGCTGTTGCCAGCATAAATGGCGATCAGTTAACCAAGCAGCCGGTGCAAACACCTACCCAGGCGTTACAAGGCAAAGTGGCCGGTGTGCAGGTTTTATCATCAGGGCAACCAAACTCAAGCCCAATATTACGCATCCGGGGTACCGGTTCGGTACTTGCAGGTGCAAACCCGTTATATGTTGTTGACGGAGTGCTGACGGATGATATCCGCAATGTAAACAATGCCGATATCGTAAGTATTGATGTTTTAAAGGATGCATCAGCAGCTATTTATGGCGTACGTGCCGCAAATGGCGTGGTTATCATCACCACCAAGCGCGGTAAAGCAGGCCCGGCCGTTGTAAGCTACGATGCCAACGTAGGGTTCAGAGATGTCGCTAATCCGGTTAAACTGGCCAACAGGCAGCAGTACGTTGATTATTTAAGTGTAGCCAGCCCAACAAAAATTGCAAGCGATGATAAATCACCATTAACCATACCCGGTACTACCAATTGGGCGGCGGCCGTTTCGCGCAAGGCATTTGAAACCAATCATAACGTTTCGGTATCAGGCGGCGGCAATAAAAACACCTACTTTATAAGCGCCAATTATATTGATGAAAATGGCGTTGTTAAAACCAACAACTTTCAACGTTTTACATTAAGGGCCAATAATGATATACATATTTCAGACAAATTAAGATTCTCTGATCAGCTATCGTTAAGCCGAAATGCAGAACGCCCCGTAGATGTTGCCGGTATTTACGGCAATGTTTATCGCGCGGCGCCAATAGTACCGGCCATTATTGATGGTAAATATGGCAACACATCTGCCTGGAGCAACGTTGGCAACCCATTGCTCCAACTTGATAAAACGAATAATTTTACCTTAAACAACCGGGTACAAGGAAATGTGGCCCTAGATTATAACCCCATCAAGGCGCTTACCTTCCACTCGGCATTTAACCTCGATGCCCGTTTTAATAACCAAAAAAACTATCAATACCAATTTGCCTCGGATGCAACAACCTTTACGGTAGGCGGTGGCAATCAAAGGCAGGATAATAGCTCGTTGTTTGTACAAAACGACAACTCATACCAATACCAGTGGGATAATACGCTAACTTTTGATAAAACCTTTGGCAAGCATCGCTTGACGGTTTTAGCCGGTATTGTTACAGAAAAAGGTAAATCGAACTTTATTAACGGCACCCGTATTGATGTACCTACCAACCAGGATCAATGGTTTCTTGACAATGGCAATCCCAATGTAAATACATCCGATCATAACGGTGGCGATTTGTTTACACGCCAATCATACGTTGGCCGTGTTAATTATGGCTTTGCCGGCAAATACCTGTTAAGCGCAAGCATCCGCCGCGATGGAAGCTCGCGGTTCAGCGAAAAATACGGTACATTTTATACTGTGGGCGCTGGCTGGGTAATATCCGAAGAAAACTTCATGAAGGGCAGTATTTTTGACAACCTGAAACTACGCGCCAGTTATGGCGAGTTAGGTAATGACAACATAGGCTCATCATTGTTTATTATAACCGGCGTGCCTTATCAGCCTTACTACTTTGGCACAACACTGGTTGCCGGTACCGTTATACAGGATATTAAGGATACCAACCTGAAATGGGAAACTACCGATCAGTTAGATATTGGTTTCGATTTTGCTTTTTTAAACAACCGCCTTACCGGCGAGGCTGATTATTACAATAAAAAAGTAAAAAACGCTTTAACCAATATTGGTTTGCCAGGCATTCTGGGCGATCCGGATAACATGTTTATTACCAACGCCGCATCATACCGCAACAGCGGTTTGGAATTTGCCGTAAGATGGAATGACCATATAACCGATCATTTATCATACAACGTTGGCGCAAACATCAGCTACAACAAAAATAAGGTGGTGGGCCTAAACGGCGGTACAGCTATCAGCGCAGGGGGCGCCAACGGGCAATCCATTACCAAAACTGATAACGGGCAAGCTATTGGAAGTTATTTTGTGCTGAAGTCAACAGGTGTTTTCCAAAACCAGGCCGAGGTTGACGCCGCGCCAACCAACACATTTGAAGCCAATCACGTAGGCGGCTTAAAATACCAGGATATAAACGGCGACAATAAAATTGACGCGAACGACCGGATATATGCAGGCTCATACCAGCCCAAATATTTCGGAGGCCTTAACTTTGCCATTACTTATTATAGCTTTGATATCAGCGCTGATTTTTACGGAAACCGGGGTAATAAAATATATAACGGCAAAAAGAATGCACGGGCATCTGAAAATGATAATATAGAAGCCGGCTATGCAAATAGTCGTTTTACAACCGCCCATCCATCCTCAACAGATCCAGACAAAATTACATCGGCGACTCCCCCTTCAACATATTTTATCGAATCCGGGGCATTCCTGCGCTTAAACAACTTAACACTTGGCTATACCGTGCCGGCCGCCATCGTAAAACGGGCGGGCATATCAAAGTTAAGGGTGTTTTTAACCTCGCAAAATTTGTTCACAGCTAAGCGTTACAGCGGTCAATCGCCAGAGTTATTTTCTACCGGCATCCTGACCCAGGGTATCGATGCAACTAATTATCCGGTAGTACGCACGTTTGCATTTGGCGTAAATGTTCAATTTTAATTATCGCAGTTATGAAAAAGATATATAGTAAAAACTTAACCCTCTTGGTGGCATGCGCAGCCGTAATTTCGGGCACTTTGCAGGCATGTAAAAATTACCTTGACGTAGCCCCCCAGGGCCAGGTAACCCAGGACCAGATAGCGTCAGACCCCGCACAGGCTAAAAATCTGGTTATCGGAATATATAACGTATTTTATATTGGTGGCTTTGATCCTGATATCGATAGCTTTCAGTTTGTAATCATGACGGATATCGCATCTGATGATGCCGATAAAGGCAGCTCGCCGGATGATTATGGCGATGCCAAGCAGATAGACAACCTGCAAACTACCGCATCAAACGGGGTGGTGAATAATGTATGGACAGGCCACTACCGGGGAATAGCCCGCGCAAACCAGGCATTGGATAAATTACAAAACGCCAATTTTGATGCCGCTACTAAAAACGCGCTCATCGGCGAGGCCAAATTTTTAAGGGCATACTTTTATTTTAACCTGGTACGCTTATATGGCGGTGTACCGCTTATTGACAAGCTTCCGTCTGTTGCTGAAGCTAACTCCGATAAATACCAAACCCGCGCAAGCGCCGATGATGTTTATAAATTTATCATCAGCGATCTTGATTTTGCTGTAGCCAACTTGCCCGATAAAGGCGCTACTGATGTTGGCCGTGCCACAAAAAGTGCGGCTCAATCGTTAGAGGCCAAAGTTTACCTGTATCGCAAGGATTATCAAAAAGCCTATGATCTTTCGCAGGCTGTTATAACCGGCGGCAAATACTCGCTGGTTAATAATTATTCATTAATATGGCGTCAACATTCTGTAAACGGCGATGGCGGTAACAATAACAGCGAATCGATATTTGAAATTCAGGCGGGCATTAATAAAGATTGTTCTGCAGGCATCAATTTATATACAGTATCGCAAGGGCCGCGCGCCGGGGGTAAATATGGCTGGTCAGATTTGGGTTTTGGCTTCAACAATCCCTCAGCAAGCCTGCTGGCCGATTATGAGGCCGGCGATGTGCGCAGGAATGCAACAGTTATAATCATAAAACCCCACGGCACGGTTTTATTTGATGGGTTCCGCATTCCAGGTCAGGATTCCGTTCAAAATTCAACCTATAGCTACAAGGCTTATCATAGCCGTACTGCCGAAGATAATTGCGGCGGCAATACCGACAGGCTGCCAAAACAGGTCCGCATTTTACGTTACGCCGATATACTGCTCATTAATGCCGAAGCAGCATTTAAATTGGGTAAAGATGCCGCTACCCCACTTAATATGGTGAGGGCAAGAGCTGGTTTATCCCCTGTGGCACCTTCATTACACAATATATGGCATGAGCGCCGTATGGAACTTGCAGAAGAGCACGACCGCTTTTTCGACATTGTTCGCCAGGATGCTGCAGAGCCGGGAAGGGCAACCGCCGCATTTGCTGCACATGGGAAAACCTGGAAATCAACCAACGCCTTATTTCCTATCCCACAGGCTCAAATTGATTTGAGCAACAAAAGGTTAACACAAAATCCGGGCTATTAAATATAAAGAAAATAAAGTTGATTGATTTGAGGTTGTCGGTCTGTAGGCAGGCAACCTCTTTTATTTTAAATGTACCTTTCGAAAGATATAGATTCGGTGAAAATGAAAAGATTTATAATAACTCCTATACTATTGCTGCTTGCTGGGTGCTCCTTTGCCCAAAAACAGGCAAAAAGCACCGGCGAAGACGGCATTAAACCTGTAGGCATCATCAAAAACCTAAGCGACAGCGCTTTGCTTGACGTAGTGCAGCGCCAAACATTCCGTTACTTTTGGGATTTTGGGCATCCCGTAAGCGGCCTTGCCCGCGAGCGCAGCAACAAATCATTTGATTATGGCGATGAGGTGGTAACCACAGGTGGCTCGGGTTTTGGTGTTATGGCGCTTATTGTGGCCGACAGCCGCAAATGGATAAGCCATGAACAGGCTGTCGACCGTATGGTAAAGATCGTGAACTTCCTGTTTAACGCCAACTCCTTCCACGGCGCGTTTCCGCATTGGATGAATGGCGAAACCGGCAAAGTGATCCCATTTGGGCGTAAGGATGACGGCGGCGACATTGTAGAATCGGCATACCTTTTCCAGGGATTGATCTGCGCTAAGCAATACTTTACAGCCAATACACCCAAAGAGCAGCGCATCCGCGATGTGATTAGCTGGATGTGGGATGAAATGGAATGGAACTGGTACACCCGCGACGGCCGTGATGCGCTTTACTGGCACTGGAGCCCCAATAATGGCTGGGCCATGAACTTTGCCATCCACGGCTTTAATGAGTGCTTGATAACGTACGTATTGGCGGCATCGGCACAACGCTACCCCGTGGGTGCAAACGTATACACCCAGGGCTGGGCGCAAAGCGACTTTTTTAAAAATGGCAAAACTTTTTATGGTTATAAATTGCCTTTAGGTTTTGATTATGGCGGCCCGCTTTTCTTTTCGCAATACTCTTTCATGGGCTTAAATCCAAAAGGGTTAAAAGATCAGTATGCCGATTACTGGGAACAAAATAAAAACCATACGCTGATAAATTATGCCTACTGCGTAGATAACCCCAAAAAGTTCAAAGGCTACGGCCCCGATTGCTGGGGACTTACAGCCAGCGATAATTTTGAAGGCTATAACGCCCACTCGCCAACAAATGATCTGGGGGTAATAACGCCAACAGCGGCATTATCAGCATTCCCATACACCCCCGATCAATCCATGAAGGCCCTGCGCCATTTTTACTACGACCTGGGCGATAAGATATGGGGTGAATATGGCTTTACCGACGCCTTCAGCGAACAGCATAACTGGTACGGCAAATCATACCTGGCTATTGACCAGGGCCCTATTGTGGTGATGATAGAAAACTATCGCACCGGCCTGCTCTGGAAGCTATTCATGAGCAGTCCCGATGTACAACATGGTTTAACAAAACTTGGCTTTGAAAGCCCTGCAATAAAACACGATTGAGGGGTGGGCTGGATTAGCAGGATTTTTAGCATTGGTTGATATAATAAATTAAAAATAACCACACAGCAGGGCAGCAGCCATCAGCAAAAAAGGCCCGGTAAACCGAAGCCTTTCAAAATTATAATATTATCTACTGTTTTAGTTAAGATATTTGGTAATATCGTCAGACATTGGCGTGGTTGCCGACCTGAAACGGTGTATCAGTTTGCCATTTTCATCAATCAAAAACTTTTCGAAGTTCCATTTAATGTCGCCGGTAAAATCAGGATTCGGAGCAGTTGTAAGATATTGGAATAAAGGGTCAATATCCAAACCCAAAACGCTAACTTTTCCGCTCATCGGGAAAGTTACGTTAAAATTGTCATGACAAAAGGTCTTAATGTCCTGATTAGTGCCAGGTTCCTGGCTGCCAAAGTTATTTGCAGGGAAGCCAACTACAACCAGTTTACCTTTATATTTTTCGGCCAACGCTTCTAAATCTTTGTATTGTTTGGTAAAGCCGCATTTTGAAGCGGTGTTTACAATCAATACCTTTTTGCCTTTGTATTTGGCTAGCGAAAAGTTGTCGCCATCGATAGTTTTCAGTTTAAACTCATAAACCGAGGATGGGGCGGCCGTCATTAAAACGAAACCCAATATTAAAGAAAGTAATTTCATGGTTTTAAATAATTGATGGTTAAACAAATATGCAGGTAAAATTAGCCAATAAAACTTCGCTTAGCTAAATACTCATCCTCTTTTTGTGTCATTTTTTTCTTTGTAACAACACTTTTATCTGTGTAGCCTACCAGGTGCAGGGCGCCATGAATAATAACACGATGAAGTTCTTCAGTTTCTGAATGGCCAAATTTGATGGCATTTTCGCGGATGCGTTCTATCGATATAAAAATATCGCCTACAATATCGCCTTCAACCTCGCTGTTATCAAAAGTGATGATATCTGTATAGGTATCATGATCAAGGTATTGCCGGTTAAGGGTAAGCAAATAAGCATCAGAGCAAAAAATGTAGTTCAGCTCTTTTAATTTAAAACCCTCGGCAATAATGGTGTCTTTAATCCATTGACGCACAAGGGTTTTGTTTTTTAGCTTATAATTAATGTCTTCTTCAAAAAAACTGATAGCGGGCATTATATTTTAAAATGTAGTTCAATTTCATTGCCTTTTGCATTAAAAATGCATTGGTCGGCCAGGTGTTTAATAATAAAAACGCCACGACCGGTAAGGCTTTCCAGGTTTTCTGGCGCTGTTGGGTCGGCCAGGTGATTATAATCAAAGCCTTCTCCCTCGTCGGTAACTGTCCATATAACGCGCTTGGGGGCAACGTCGGCATTAACAATTACCTTTTTGGCCGCATCAAGTTTGTTGCCATGTATAATAGCATTTATAGCAGCTTCGTTTAAGCAGGTCATCATGTTGGCAAACGTATCATCTGCAACATGGTATTTATCAGCAATCTCTTCTATCAGCGCTTCAAGCTGCGTTATGCTCTCCGGGTTCGACGGTAGCTGTAACGTGAATAATTCGCCGGTTTGAACATTTGCCTGTTCCATATTATTTGGCATTAAGTTGATCAAAGTAAGATTTAATTTTTTGCTTGTAATACAAATTAAGTGCCGGAGATACTGTTTTTACCTGTTCTGTCTGTTTTGCCCGTTGTTGCTGGTAACCCTGCAACGCTTTTATGTATCCCGGAGGTATATTTTTGCCGGCCTGGCTTTCTCGCTGCTGATCCTGCTCACGCTCCTGTTGCGCTTTTTCAGCTTCCAATAGCCGGCTCTGTATTTGTTGTTGCCTCTTTAGCGCCTCGTCTGTAATCTTCTTGTTTACGAGATCACGCTCAGTTTGTTCCATTTCTTGCGAAATTTTATCTAAATTACCTAATTTACCTGTACCATTCTTATTTTCTTCACGATTTATCTGCTCCAGCTGTTGTCTTATCTGCTGTTGCTGACGTGCCATACGGGCCAGTTGCTCGCTCATGTTGCCTTGTCTGGGCTGGCTCTGCCCTGGTTTGTTGCCCTGTTGCTGCATCTGCTCGCTCGCTTTTTGCATGTTTTTGTTTAACTGCTGCTGCATTTTGTTTAGCTGCGACATCGACTGCGGCTTGCCTTTACCGCCTTTGCTTTTATTCATCATTTTTTGCAGCTGATCTAATGCTTCGCTCAACATCAGGGCCAGGTTGTTCATGGATGTCATGGCAAGCTGCTGGTTGCGGTTGGCTTCGGCCGTGCGCCTATCGCCAAGATTATCCAGGGCCTGGTCTATACGAGTGTTTATACTGCCTATCTCGGTATTAACGGTTGATTGAATTTGAGGGATTCGCCTGCTTAATGCGTACAAGCTATCTTCGGCTGTTTTAAGATTATCTTTAATATCCTTTTGGCTTTGCGATAAAGTAATGTAAGCGGGATCAGTAGGGCTGGTGCTCTTTAGCGTTTGCATCAGCTTTTCCTGGCTAAAGGAACTGTTCACCAGGTTTTTCAACAGTTCGCGAAGTTGCTGGGCATCAACCGCGTTTTCTTTGCTTTCGCCCTCCTGGTCTTGTTGCTGTAGCTTGCTGGCCAAATCCTTCATTTCATCAGCGGCCTGCTTTTGCGATTTACTGGCTTTGTTCTTGTCACTCTTTTGCAAATCGCTGGCGATTTGTTCCATTTTTTGCGCTATACTTTGGGTTTCCTTTTCGGGGTTCTGGAAATCGCTTTTGTGCCCGGCTTGTTCATTTGTTTTTTGCAGGTCGTCAAAGCCTTTCTTTACATCGTCAAATTCCTTTTTCAGATTGTCTTGCTCCTGCTGCAATTCTTTTTTATCAGCGCCTTGTTGCTGTGTTTGTTCGGATAGCTTTTGCTGTTTATCGGCAAGTTTATTCAGCTGATCAATCTGCTGGTTTAGCTTCTGATCAAACTCCAGCTTTTTATACAGCTCCAGCATACGGTCAAGCTCCTTTTTTAGCGATTTATTGTCCATCTGCATTTTGGAGAGCTCATCGCGGGTAGCATCTTTTTGCTGCTCATTTAACAGTTGCTGCAGGTTTTGTAAAAGCTCCTTTGTTTTTTGGTCAAGCACATTGTTAAACAAGTCTTCAATTTGTTTTTGTTTGGCCAGGATCTCTTCATTTTGCTGTTGGTTTTCCTGCCTGTTGTACAGGTTTTTTTTGTTATCGTCCTTTATTTCCTTTACCAAATCTTCCAGGTCTTTCCGTTTTTTCAGCAGGTCTTCTACCTGTTTTTTTTCATCAAACGAAAGGCTGTTTTTGTTCAGCAGCATTTGGTTGAGTTTCTGCGATTCTTTTTCAACCTGCCCGGCCAGTTTAATGGCCGATTGCATTTTTTGTTTGATGGCTTCGGTGCCGGCATTCAATTGCTCGTTTACTTCTTTGGCATCTGGTACATGAAGGGTACGTTCAGGGGTCCGGGCTTTTTTGGGCCCGTTTATACCATCATTGTCTGCCACTTCAAAAAAATAGGTCACTTGATCGCCTGGGCTAATGCCCATATCTTTTAAGTTCCAGAAATAAAAGAAATCTGCCTGCGTTTGTCCCATATCAGCCTCCACCCGTTTTACAAACGCCTTTGTATTGGCCTTATTGCCGGATGATTGTACATTATAATGAAAATTCAAAGCCGAAAAACCATGGTCGTCCTGGATTTTTCCATTAAAATATAACGATTTCATGCTTACCGAATCAGGTTTTTCATCAACACCTATCACTGGTGGTTCATCCAAAATTACATTGATATGGTAGGTGGCCGGGTCGCTGTGGTTTACCTGGGTATTTACGGGGTTAAGCCTGTAAACTGCGTTTTTGTAAACCTTTTCGTTATGTACAAATAAACCGGGGCCATTTGCTACTGCCTGGCGTGGTTCATTATTCATAAAAAACTGTAGCCCGGTTGCATATTGGGTATGCAATAGCCATTTGACTGCTGTTCCGGCTGGTATCACCAAATCGCCGGCATTTGCAAGAGTTTCATTTTTTTTATGCAGATAGGCCGGATAGTTCAATTCTACATCAAAATGAAGTAAAGCCGGTTTCTGGTTCACCTTAATCTCGTACAGAGCAGATGTAAAACCGTTGCCAATGAGTTTGAATTTGGTGTTTTGCTGCAAATTTGTAAACAGGTAATGAAAGCGGCTGATATTTTCTTTATCAAGCTTAAATGTATTGTTGGCAGTTTCTACGTATACGTCTGCAGGTAATTTATCGCCATTCAGCTTCAAATCCAGCTTCATGTCTTCGCCCTGAACTACTGAAAGGGTTTTATTGAGCACATTAAACCTAAACGGGGCCGCAGGTATAAAATATTCATTATGCCTGATGAGCCTTTTTGTGCTTTCAGTTAAAACAGACGGGGCGGCCAAAGCGATGACCAGGATAATGGCAACCGGTACCAGGATATACTTAAGGTATTTAGTATTCTCGCGGATGTTGATAGCCGACGGAAAGCTTACGGGCTTCAGCGATTCTATTTTTTGATCGATACTGGCTTCGATTAAGGCGCGATGTTTTTCGTCATCGGCAGCCAGTTTTTTTAGTTGTAGGGTGTTCAACAATTTGTCGTTTACATCCTGAAAGTGTTTACCAATAATTGCAGCTGCCTCATTATGCGTTAATGACTTACCTAATTTAAGCCATGATAACAACGGAGGCAATATGAGCCAGCACACCAGCCCCGTGTTGAGCAGAATAAAAAAATAAAAAAGGATAGTGCGGAAAAGAATATTAAAATTCCCAAAATATTCGCTCAGCGTAATTATTACATACGCGGAGAACAGGCCGGCGCCTAAAAATATCAAGCCGCGCAAAAAATTATTTAAATAATACCTCCTTATAAAGATATTTATCTTTTCAATGAGTAATTCATAATTCTCGGCAGAAGTCATAGTTCAGCGCTAAAATATCAAATACATAATCAAACGAAAAATATTCGTAAATTATATTTATCAAGGGTGTTAAGATAAAAAATCAAAGCCGAATAAAAAGCAAGGTTATAATATTTAACAATATAATAGCTGGAAGCCCTTTATTGGACTTGCAGAACAGTTGAAAGAATTTCTTTTGACGGAAAAAGGATTGTATTTAATTTACAGTTTTGAATTAAATCCGCAAATTATATATTTGCACTCCCTACATTATTTCGGGATGTAGCGTAGCCCGGTATCGCGCCAGCATGGGGTGCGTTACTTTTAAGGCAATTTAAGTGTATATTATGGAGATGTTGACCACCCTGTTCCGGGCCAAATTGACCACTGGGTTAGCTGACTTTTGGGTTGCAGCAAATGCTATAAAAGCATGTACAAAAATAGTTATTTAAAAGGTAATTTCATT
>Ga0307507_10004102_pt1 | contig 26566 bp, 29 predicted proteins | sample 7_EM_MG_FD_207223 | JGI IMG/M metagenome (GOLD analysis project Ga0307507, IMG submission 207223) | Populus trichocarpa ectomycorrhiza microbial communities from riparian zone in the Pacific Northwest, United States - 7_EM | ecosystem: Host-associated > Plants > Roots > Unclassified | place...
CTTCCTGCTTTAATATCCTACTAGGGGATAGAGGGTTAAAAGAGAAGACTTAAAATTAGTCTCTAAAGCTATAGTTATTAAAAGAATCTATTATATAGTAGAGATTTTAAGTTAAAGTGTGTAATCTAATATATATTATGATAAGCGAATTAAAATAAATCGATATCGGATAATCCGGTATCCGATATCGATTTATTTCAATTCGCTTATCGTAATTTTTGGCCACACTGGTTTGACTCGCACGCACGATGCACGGTCGTCTTAGGGTCCTAACTTTTTGCTTACTGGGTCACAGGTTCAGGGGTTCTACAGGGGGTCCCTCCCCCCTACATAGATAGCCTAGATTCTCATCAATTGATCCTCATGAGAATTCTGACACAAAGTGGTCACCGCTCCGCTTAACTGGTCTTCCTATATAACGGTGCGGTCAGTACTAAACCTACTGGTCAGGGCGCTCAAGCTTTTAAGGTAAAGTGCACGCATCTATAAAGTTTATGATCTTTTAATGATTAAATGTTTGTATTATTTTATTGATGATCTGAATATCCAGATGCCATGACATCAATCATGCGTCCACTTGGACTCTCCACACCCTCGCTAGATGCAGCCGACTATGCCAACCCACGTCATCATATATCCTCATCAATCATCAATCGTCCCTAAAACCTCGGCCTCTTCGCCACCAAGTGGTTGATGTTTTAGCTTTTTGTCTTTCTTCTTTTTCTTTCCTTTACCCTTTGCCCCTGCACCCCCTTGCTCCTGGCCCCTATTCTCTTTCGCAGAATCCCCAACACCGCCCTCAGCCCCTTCTTCGTCAGAGTCACCGGCACCCGCAAATTGCTTCTGGCGCTGCATTTCCTGATAATCCTGCTTCTGCTTCTCAATCTCAATCTTCTGCCGCTCGTCCTCTTCCTTTAGCTCCAGCTCTAGCTCCCGTGGATCTTTGAACGAATCTGCTTGCTTGCCTGTTATATCTAGGTACTTCTGAAAGTCAATAGGATCCTTTGGGCCGGTGAGAGTGGCTTTGACACGCTCTGGATTTTCCCGTTCTTCTTTGACGAATTTATGCTTGATGCGCCGTCGCGTTTTTCCTGGGAACATGGTACTGATAGTCTGGAAGTCTGTTCCAAACATTCGCAGCGCATCATAGAAGGATTCTGTCTGCGCTGCACTCCAACGGGTAGCGGAGCCGCGTAACATGATGCGATCGGCGGGGTCGCGGCGGCCGGCTAGGATCCAACTTTGTACGTTAACGCGAGTGGTCAGGTCGTCTTCTTCAACTGCTTCTAGAGTATCCTCGTCACGAGTAGCTTCGGCGTGGCGGTCTACAACGAGGGAGGTCTGGTCCAGGATGATGTTGCCGTCGACAATACGGAGTTGGGGTCCGCGGGTCTGGGCGGCCGCGCGCTCGCGGCCTGCTTCTTCTAGGCGTTTGTTAACTTCGTCTTGATTTGTTCCGTCACTATTAGCAAGGGCTAGCTGCTGTTCTTTGCGGCGACGAATCACTTCTGGCCAGTCGATTTCGCGCATTGCGAGTTCGCGAGCAGAAAGCTTGCCATTTCGGGGATCCCTGATAGCGAGGCTGCCCATTGACACCATACTTGGTGCTATCGTGACATCTTCGGCATCTTCGGGAGTTGTGGCTTTTTGGCGGCCTTTGCGTCTCGGCTCATTCCCTCTTAGCTCCCCATCCTGGCCTTCCCCAGTAGGTGCACCACCTGTTTCAGTTCCTGTAGTGGCGGCAGCTTTCTTCCTAACCCTTTTTCGTTTTGGAGGCGCTTCGCTCGCGCCCTCCTGCTGTTCAGTCTGCTCGCCTTCCACAGTAGCTACAACTTTCCGTTTCCTGGGCTGACCTTTGTCCTTGCGCACCTTGCGCGGCTTTTTAACAGTTCCCGTTTGAGAATCGCCGTTTGTGTCCTGTTCTGGAGCTTCTGCGGAACTATCTCCAGCAGTCTTCCTTTGACCTCTTGCTTTTGTGGTTGGGGTTGTAGTTTCTGTTGCATTCTGAGTTATAGCACGATCTTCCTGTCCTCCAGCACGACTATTTTGTTCAGCTTCTGCTAGAGTATCATCATTGATAAGCCCAGATAATCTTGAGATGTCCTTCCTCACGAGTGATCGATGGCTAGGCGGTTCGGAGCTTGAGGAGGTTGATGTGGTAGACTCAGTTTGTGACAAAACAGCTGTGGGAGCCGTTGTAGGGGCTCTGCCAGATGCATTATCTCGAGCTAAGGGCTGTAATGACTCGGACTGTGTAGATATTGCTTGCGCAGGCTGTATCGGGGTGGAAGTGGCTAACGTAGAAGGGCCTACAGGCTCAGAAACTGCTGATATCGGGCTTGCGACTGGTTTCGCAATCGTAGGCTGCGCCGGGCGCGGAGATTGTATCCTTCGCTGCTTTGGCGATCTTCCTGAAATTGTATGCTCATTGTCTTCCTGTAGCCCAGATTCTGGGGAAGGAGATGTTCTAGATATATCAATTCTGAGCTGTGTTGGTTCATTTGCCGCAGTGGCTTGTGAATGGATAGGTGACGCAGTGGTATCTCCAGCCGCGGTATATATTGCTATTGCGGGTATCGCTGAAGACGGTGTGGAAGTCGGGACGCTGGCTCCTGTTCCAGTAACATCTTGAAGCGGAAGCCGAGTGGTATTTTGTAAAGATAAGGTCGAAGGAGTTGTATTTTCGGTGTCTGGTTGGGTTGACTCGGTGGGTCGGATCGTCGGCGGTTGCGGTGTCCCGGACGCAGTTTGTCTATCAACGCTAGACCTCGCCGATACTGTTAAAGTTCCTTGAGGGGCTTGAGGTGCGCCAGGCCGTCGACGCTGTACGGCCTTCGGCGCGAACTTCCTAGTCGACTTGTCTAGGAGATATCAGCTTTGGTCACATAGGCAGCGGGTTAGAAACGTACTAATAACAGAGCTGCCGAAACTTGCTATAGGTTTTAGTGTTTGTGGTTTCTCGGTGCTAGCAGCCGGTGGCTGTGTGCTGCCTGTGTCTGATGACATGAGGATCTGCCATGAAGAGTTTCTAGCATTTGTGGTAGTTGGCGTTGAAGTTCGTGCTATGCCGGGCGTTAGCGCGATATCTTGGCGCCAAGGCGCTAGTTTTAAAGGGATTCGCATCTCCTCGACTCCATCTCAACCTGACTCTCATTGACGGTGAACGCACACGACCCAACACCAGTGCTCGCCTGCCCTAATTTACCTCGATCCTTTCTTTTCACTCCCCCATGTTCTGATTTCTTGTCTTATTGGCACCTTCCCTCACCTCTTGAAACCCTTCCTCACGGCTCTTATGAGGCTCGAATCCAGAACCGTCACAGTCCCATCACTTGACGTCGTCAAGATGGAGGACCGTAAAAGACCTGCAATGCTTGATCATGATGATTCTGCTCCACCTGCTAAGAGGCAAGCTGTGACTGTCAACGGCGTGAAGCCGCATCCCGACGCTGACCTTCCCTGGAAAGATGACATCGAGGTTCGCCCCCTCCCGCATCCACTGTCAATCACAACCCACGAAATCTCAACTGACCACATCCATACTTGACAGTCCTTCCAGAAAGATGCAATCCTCCGTCAGATGCGTGAGTACAAGCGAGAAAAGGTCGCTCTCGAAGCTCAGGTCGCCGATATGGAAAAGCGGTCTGCATATCATGATGACCACCTTCGAACAATAGACGTTTGGTTCTCTCAAGTCGGTGTACTTGGTTCGCATTAGCATTGGTGATGAGGCTGACTGGTTCTTTAGTTGGTCGATGAAGTCAAAATACTAGCGAACGATACCTTATCACTTGGAGTTTCGCAAAGCAGTAAGCACATTCGAGTTGTAATTTTGAGTGTTCAAAGGCTGATATTTCCTAACCATCACAGCAGCAGACACTCCTTTCCCATCTTCATTACTTTTCTCAGACAATGAAACGTTCCAAAAACATCTCTCATTACGCTCAGAGAGCATCAAATCAGCCTTGTCAGATCTCTTTGCCAAGATACCTACTGCGTCACCCGAAGTAACTCAACTCCAAGAACAAGTTTCAGGACTGCTGGCCATAGAAAAGGAACATATAGCGCAATTGCACCAAATTACCACGGAAAAGGAACAATTATCCGAGCGTATGGAAAGTGCAACCCACCGATATATGATCGCGGAAAAGAAATTGGATCGTACCAAGAGCGTTCAAGTTGCCAAATTGGAAAAACAAGCCACACAGAGTGGCGGCCGAGAAGACTCGTCCAGCGCAAAAGTGGATGGCTCGGTAGAAGTTAATGGCACTAAAGGTAGTGTCCGAGTTAACGAAGAGCTAGTGACAGCGCGGAAGGAAGCTGTTGCTGAGGCAGCTAAGAGAAAAGAGCAGCTGGAGCAACTTGAAGTCGAGAATAAAAAGTTGTCCGAGCATGTAACGTCTCTGAATATCAGGCTTTCTAGATTAACAGATGATGACTACGCAAGGACGGATCTGTTTAAGACTTTAAAATCGCAGCATGAGGACGTCATTAAGCGTATTAACAATCTGGAAGCCACCAATGTGCAGCTCCGTGAAGAAGCCCAGAAACTGCAAGCGGAACGGACCGCATACCGCATACAGATGGACGACGAATCTCGAGCGGTGATAGGTGAAACAGAAAGTCAACTGGCTCGTGCGGAAGCGGACCTTACACGTATCCGCAACTCAAGAGATGAACTGCTGGCCGACATTGCCATAAGAAAGGCTAGCCAAGAGGAACACAGGGCGTCGATTGACCAAATCAAAGAACTGGCGAGCGCACGAGAGAGTAGGATAGCTGCATTAGAATCCGAAGTCGAGCGGTTGCGCCTGCAATTGGCCGAACAAACAGTCTCGGAGGATCATCAGACCGAATTGAAAAACATGTCTTCTGAGCAGCTGCGCAACAAGATTTCCAGCTTGGAGAGCCAATACAAATTACTTAGTAACGAATTGCCTTCAATGGAAGCTGCATGGAAGAAAGCGCAATCCGTTGCTGGCAAGAAGATAGCAGAGCTTGCATCCTGGGAGGAACATATTTCCAGAGCCAGCGCAGATAAAGCCAAGGCAGACCAAAAGTACTTTGCGGCCATGAAGACCAAGGAGGCACGAGAGCAGGAAAACCGCACATTGCGCGCTCAGAATACTAAAAGCGCGGAAATCGTTGCACAGCTGAAGGAGGTCGAAGCTCTTAGTCGATCACTCACAGACAGGCTGGAGAAACAAGTTGCAGAAATGAGGGTACAATTAGAAGAACTTTCAAATCAGCATCGTGTACTGCAGCAGAAATTAAGCGAGTCTCAAATCAGTTCTGAAGGATACACTAATCAAATAGCGGAGCTGAAGAAAACTCTCGCCGCGAAGGATACCTCATATTTAGCAGCCACACACTTACAACGAGAAGCTGAAGCTGAGCGTGAGAAGCTGAAGGTTCAGTTAGAGGATGCGCAGAAACAGACGGAAAACTGGAAGAAGAAGAGTCTGAGTAACCAACCTGACGAAGAGAAATACATGCGGGTAAGTTGCGCACGAAGCTTGGCCGGCACCAATAAAAGGTCACTGATTTCAAGTTATAGTCCATGATTCTCTGCGCCGTTTGCAAAAAGAACTTTAAGGATACTGCTATTAAGTCCTGCGGGCACTTATTCTGCAAGGAGTGCGTTGAAGAGCGCCTCACTTCCCGGTCTCGGAAATGCCCACAGTGCGGCAAATCGTTTGGCGCGAATGATCACATGAGAGTTCATTTCTGAGTCCTGTACTCCCATGAAAGTTTTTCTGGACACAACGCTTGATTAGAGCGCGGATGACCAGGGAAATTCCCTGCGTAACTCGCTATTATATTCTTGCCTGTACAAAAATCCTCTGCTCCTTTCTTTTGGCCTTAGTGCGAGTTCCTTGGTTGTGTTCTTCAAAGAATTTCAAAGAATTTTTCGGGTTGCGATCCCCGGGTAGGCGTTATTGGCTAGCACCGTCTGCCGCATCAAGCATTTCGGGAGGGTTCGCTGGGATCAACTGAAAGCATATTTTAGGCTATTGTGGCTTTATATGGCGGGCAATGTAGTACCCTTTGTAGCTGTCTTTCCGTGATCGGGTCGTGTGTTGTTAGATTTCTGTCTGTGGCAAGCTTGCTGAAATAGCATCGGTTGGAATAGGTAGCTTAGTCCATTGATGCGAATGAATCGAGACAGTTGAATACCTAGCTGGATTGAATATATGTGTATTGCGTGATCTGTTTGCTGATACCCTGGCCGTCATGTCGGCTGGCTGCTTGGCCAATTCTTTCTCTGAGACCGCTTTCCTCTTAAATCAGTCAAGTCGTTTCAATCGATCATACCTCCTCTCCAAATGGATAATTAAACTTCAATAACGCATTTAGGCCCCCGACCCAATGATCCTCCTCTTTCTCTTCCGTCCCCACAACCCCCCTTACAATACTAGGCACGCCTCCACACCACTCGCCCGTCCTCCTATCCCTAATCTCCTCCCCAAGCACCCTAACTTCCATTCCAACTCCAACTCCCTTACTGATTCGCACACCATCAATGCTCACCTCGACTTCCCTTCCGCGATTCTTCTCGCTCAGCCGCAACGTGATAGGCGTGTTGGCTGGCAACACTAACGGCCGAAAGCTGAGCGAGCGCGGACATATGGGCGTTAGGAGGAGTGAGGACACGAGCGGATGCACAATACTGCCACCGCTGGAGAGCGAGTAAGCTGTGCTACCAGTCGGCGACGAAATAATCATCCCGTCCGCAACCGCTTCGGTCAGTAAGCGGCCTCCGACGTAGATCTCAAGGATCTTAAGATGTGGCGAGGAGCCCCGGTGCACGATTACTTCGTTCAATGCGTACGTGTCGCCAGGGTTAGGGGAAGAGGATGTGCTAGGACCATTGATGCGTGACCCAGAGGGCGAGAAGACGCCTACACGCAGCCGGTTTCGCAGCAGAATACGCGCGTTCCGCGTCTTGCCCATCGATTTACCGCGGATAGAGGCGTAGGAAGTGGGTGGGGATATCTCTGCCGCTAATGCAGTCCCTGAGGATAAATAGGGGCTAGTGCAGTCTATGCTGGCGTAGGCGTCGCTAGCGCCAGACATGTATACTTCGCGGAAAGCGCGCTTGTATTCTCTGAATTTCCATTCCCCTAGAAAGCCTAGTGTGCCCATGCCGAAAGAGAGGATCGGTGGGACGGTGGGCGCGTGTGCAAAGAGGGCGGAAGCGCGCAGGATTGTGCCATCGCCGCCTAGTGTTGAAATAAGGTCGGTTTTATGTGAGAGGAGAGTGGGAGCTCTATCGTGGGCTGTGTCATTAGTGGTGAATATTGGGAATGGTAGCTGAGTGTGGACTTCCTCGGCTGCATGAGGTTCTAGGATCATGTTCATGGACGGGTAGGTGGAGTGAATGTGCTGGGCATATTCGATAAGAGACTCGGTAATCCCAGGGGTGTTGTTCTTTTTTGTTAGCAGGACGTTTCTAGGTGGTGAGGGCCATTGGAGGCAGAGCAGGTCGTTCTGGCGGGTTTCTGGCTCTCAAATTAGCCTATAAGGTAGAAGATGCATCCGTAATTATCTTGTCGAGAAGTTACTACAGAGATAGAGGCCGTCTATGCTCTCGGGGTTCGTGGCATGATGTTTCTCCGGGGGTAATGAATACATACCTTGGTAGCTTGGGAGTATCCGGTCCGGCAGCTCTGAGATGCTTTTGATATCTCTCCTCGTGGCACTATGTGAGAAGCATCGCCTCCATGGCATGTCGCGAGAGCGGACGAAGGACTTCATCTCTTATACGAAGTTGTTCAGGCTTCTGAGATGACTCCAAGTTTACGTGGTGGGAAATAAGCAATGTACAAGTAATTATGACAGACGGAGAAGAGGTCAAGCGCAGCCGAGAATCGCCCACCGGCAGCTCCAGCTCCAGCTCTCATATCGCAGTGATATTTCTCATACGGAAATTTTCATTTGGTGTTGACGACCTGAGTGAAAGCTGCCGTGACTGCTTGGAATGTTTTACCTCGTTGAACAAGGTTGCCTTGGCCCGAGCTTCTGCGGCGGTGCTTTTTCAATACCCACCCCGCATTGGTCTGCTGCAAAGTGGCAGCTGTATCCTTTCGTGGCGCTGCCTGCCCACATCCACCAAATAAGCACTTGGGGGTGATTCAACACTTTTCAGGTAGCAACACCTTGCACCTGAGCAGTATGCTCGAGATACACGACTTTAGACATTTGTTTTCCTCTCCTGTCTAATCCCCTAACATCCCTATCCTCACTCTTTGTTGCGTCTTTACCTTTCATATTTAACAAAAAGAACCTAGCTGCAAATTAAATCCCACACGAAACCGGCACGCGCCTCGCTTTCGGACCACCCCCAACTCATCTATACCTGATATCCCTTGTTGACTACTGTATCGTCCTACAAGCCGTCATGGCTGCCAACGGCCTCAAGCACAGGCATCCACCAGCTTCCGTGAAGCCCGAATATAAGAATAGAACAGAAGCTCAGATTAAGGATGGAGAGCTACACCCTGGGGGTCCTATCAAGCATGGGACCTACGGTCAAGCGCTGCGTATGGCGCTGCTTGCTGTGTACTTTCTGGGAAGCTGCATATGGTGGGTCGCCTTGTGCTAACACTGCACAAAGCGCTAATAGCAGGGCTCAGCATATTTACCACACAACTCATGGGCGCTCCTTTATATTTCTTCAATCAAGACTTATACTACGCGTGGATGGCCTTGACCAAGCAGCATTTTGGGCTCCTGATTGCGACGATGACCCAGTGGTGGAGTCCCACTCTTGTCCGAGTAAGCGGTGACAAGAGTGTTCGAGGACAACTGCGGAGAACAGAGGATGGACGACTGGAATGTGACTTTGAGGAGCGCATGATCCTCATCGCAAACCATCAGGCACGTTGCAAGAGGTCACGCCATATCTAGCGTACTAATCAAGGCTAGATATATACCGACTGGCTATATCTTTGGTGGATAGCGTATACAGCTAAAATGCACGGGCATATCTACATCATCCTCAAGGAATCTATCAAGTGGATACCAATCTTGGGACAGGGGATGATGTTCTACGGCTTTGTCTTTCTATCTCGGAAATGGGCAAAAGATAAACCTCGGTTCCAGCACCGTTTACAGAAGCTCAGCGGCCGACACAGTGGACCCATGTCTGGCTCCCAATCTCTAGATCCAATGTGGTTACTTATTTTCCCCGAGGGCACCAATCTGTCAAATAATGGAAGAGCTGCGAGCAAGAGATGGGCAGACAAGGCTGGACTCCAGGATTTGCAACACCTGCTCTTACCCCGCAGCACTGGGTTGCAGTTCTGTCTCCAGGAAATGAGGAACACCGTGAAGTGGGTGTATGATTGTACGGTGACATACGAGGGCGTTCCGTAAGTTACACGCATAAAATTTGAGACCCTTGACCGAGATGTTCATGTAAACGTAGACGTGGCCAATTCGGTCAAGACATTTTCACTCTTAAGTCGACATATTTCCAGGGCAGACCACCTAAGTCCGTCAACATGCATTGGAGACGCTTTGCCGTTTCAACAATTCCCATCGATGACACTAAGGAATTCGAGGAGTGGCTGCGACAGCGCTGGATTGAGAAAGACGAACTCTTGGAGCACTATGTCCAAACCGGTCGCTTCCCCGCCGACGATGAAGAAGGTCCTTCGGCCGACGGTGGGAAGGTCGTCAAAGGCGCCGGACATATCGAGACAGAAGTTAAGCCAGCGAGCCCGATCGAATTTTTCCAGATTTTTCCCCCAGTGATGGCAATGGGTTTGGTAATCAACGTCGTTGTCAAGTTTTATCGGATGTTTGTTCGTACCATCTTCGGCGCATAGGCATGATTACGATATCCTAGAGTAACGTGGAGTAGAAGGATGCGGTAGAAACGGGAGTTTGGCTATTTGGGCTTTTCCAACTCTTTAATGAGGCATGTAGAGACGAATTGCGGCTACATATACCCAATCCACGGCAAGGAAAGACCCTCCAATGACAAGCTAGTCGGATTAGCTTTTGATGAATGTGCAGGACAGGCCTTATAGTGATTTCAATATCGATGGACATGAACCCGAGGAAGTCCAAAGACGCATGCATGATAGTCATAATAGCTGAAACAGCCCCAGAGCCATCGTCAAGTATCCCGCGACAAAAAGAGGGCGCGAATGGCAAGGCATTTGGCGTTTTCTGGGTCCCAAGTCCCCTAGATCTGATGACTGAGACTCGATCCTCCGCTAGAACAGCCCATTACTACCGCGTCAAATCTCGTAGTAATAACTACCACTTATTTACAGGCTATACTGTAACCCACATTACTTTCACTGATGAACTCACTGCTTATGGAGTGTCTGCTCAACCAAGAGATAGCACCCCACCCGCTGTCATCAAGGCAAATAAAGAGGTAATTCTCGCTGCTGGGGTCATTGGGACTCCGCAGATTCTTCAACGGAGTGGCATTGGCCCGAAGGCTTTGCTGGAAAAGGCTGGAATTAAGGTTAAACAAGGTTTGCCAGGCGCGGGCCGAAACTTCCAAGACCATCCCGTAGCATTCATAGGATATGACCGTAGGCTTTATCTCCACACATGACGCCATAAGCATCGCGGCTAAAATTTTCAGTCATAAAGAACTACTTCCCCAATCCAGATATTTTTCTCGCTAATGCCGCATTCAATAGCGATGCTTTTACAGAATATCAGAAGTTCAAGACCGGTTGTTTGTACATTGTCGAACAGGACGATCAAGGATGAGAACCCCGGTCTATTGCGAGAGGCTTAGAGCCTCATTAAATACACGAATTAAGTGGGTCAAAGGGACCCCTGGTCTAAGGTGTGTAGTGATCGACGCCAGGCCGACAGACATCAATATTTTCTTAGGCCCATATACTATGTCTCAGACCAATGCTGTTGGATTCCTTTCTCTTAAAACCGTTAATCCAAACTACGTATCTATGATATCAACTCTGGAGTCACAGGCAGTGATCTTGTTGGATTGGAGTGGACTTCTCCTGGAGTTCCATAAACACTAAACCTAAATAGGACTAGCGGCTGTCTATAAAGGTTAGTAATCCAACTACAGTCCAATCCGGTCCAAATTGGCTCCACTGGTCGCAGGATGCTACTTCCTACTTACCGAAAACCTACAACCAGACCCTCATTGCCAGTTCCCTGTCCCAGCGCTTCATCGTTGCATCTCAGTTATCTGCCTTGGACAACAGCGTCTTTGAGTTCCCTTTCTCTGATGTTGCTGCCTGGGCAGCCCTACACAAGTCATTGTCTAGAGGGACAGTTTCAATCAACATAACTGACCCTTTTGGTGACCCAATCATCGACTACGGCGCCTTTGCAAACCTAGTTGATGTTGCCAACAGCATCGTCATGATAAAGTTTGCTATATAAGTAGATGGTCTAATTTTATAATAATAGTCGCTGATCATGTTAGACTTTTGCGGAAATATTACACCACTCCCTCAACTCAAACTCTAGGGCCAGTGGAAACATTCCCTGGTGCAAATATCACCAGCGATGCTGATATTGAAAACGTCCTACGCCCTGCACTGATGTATCCTAGCTTCACTCACCCAAGCTGCATATGCGCTATGCTGCCACTAGATAAGGGCGGTGTTGTGAGTCCAGATTTGAGAGTGTACAGAACGAGCCTGTTAAGTGTGGTGGATGCGAGTGTGATCCCACTTATTCCTACAAGGCATCTGTAAGCTTCTGTGTACGCGATTGCCGAGAAGATATGTGAATAAAGCTCTTTCCTTTATTTTCGAAGGATTTTAAATGCTAAACAAGGCTAAACGCTTATTCAATCGTGAAAGGCTACATGTCTCATCAAAGCGAGGGCTTGAGTTAGTTTTTGGCCGGTTGTTGTTGTGATTAAGTTCAAATATTAGGATTCGGGGCTCCGGAGGTTGGGAAAACCTAGTTTCCAGAAACTCTATTTGAACATAGATATATGCGGAGTATGGCTGTTGAGTTTGCTGTAGTGAGGATTAAATAAGACCCGTAGAGTCACCGCAGCATAGCACACAATTGAATTAGAAAGCCGATATGTGGGTCTTCCAGTTCGTCCGTATAGTTGTCCGCATGTTTGTGTATCGTATTTCTTCCAGTTCCTTCTAAGCTCCTGAGTCGAATGGCGTTATGATAGTTTTAGAAGTACGGCGGAGGAACTCCTCAACCCCGAAATGTAGGTGACGGTAAGAATGACGTCAACGGTCTTGTTATGCCTTATCGCCGCTTATAAAGCGTGCCAAGACAGATTATTTTGGAATAAGCGGGCATCACGTCTCATGAAGGCGCTAAACTAAGAACAGAAGTAGCGGTGGATTTAATAATCGTCTGTAGCTGACGTGATCAAGCCCTTTGAACTTCCTAACCAATCTATATGCGCCGATTTTCGCCAAGCTTTTTGGCACATTGGTAATTACTGACACGACTGCTTACTGTCCACTCCTGCGACTCACGGATTTTGACTTTTGGCTGCAGTGAAATCCGAAAAGTGCAGTAAATAAATAACCTCGTTCAATCATGTGTCCGCATCGCCATCCCAAGCCTCACTTCGTCTCTTACTAGCTCCGTATCGCTTTCATTCCCCATCACGTTTCGTCCTCAACCTCGCCCAATTTCTATCATCTATATCCCAAATTATGTCGGCTCTTATCAGAGACGCCCCCCTGGGGCAGATAATTCGATGGGTCACTAAGAATCGGGTGCTACAATACCCCGAAGAGAGGGCCGACTTTCAGTGCCCAGGATCATACACTCATCCCGACGGACCCAGGGAGGAGCCTCAAGAGGAGCCTCAAGAGGAACTTAAGGTAGAGCCAGAGGGTGAGCCTACGGAAGAGGTTGTCCCTGCAGCTCCCGAAGACGTTCTTGAGCTTGAAAAGAGCAACACGGCAGGTTCTGACGTGGAAGGTGATAACACCTTCGACATTGAAAAGATCAAGACGGCAGCCACACAGCGCACATCTCGCACTGGCCTATCAAGAGTCGGCACCAGGAGCGCCCTACAGAAATCCGTGACCCGTGCCGATCTTGAAGAGCAATTTACGCTAGCAACTTTGGAAAAGGGGCCAACACGACCAATCGAGCCCGAGAAATTGGAAGATGGAACCATCTTGGTTGATTGGTACACAACCGATGACCCAGACAATCCCCAGAATTGGTCCTTTGGAAAGAAAGCCTTTGTTTCATTCCAGATATAGTAAGTCGGAACGTTTCAGCGAACGAATTCAGAAACTGAGCTTTTAATAGTATGTATACGCTCGCTTTCTACATGGGGTCAGCAATTTATACGCCCAGCGAAGAAGGTATCGTGAAACGCTTTGGAGTCTCCATAGACGCAGCAGCTCTAGGCCTCTCTATGTACGTGCTAGCATACGGTATCGGCCCTCTTGTATTCTCTCCCTTGAGCGAGATCCCTTCGATCGGTCGGAATCCGCCATACCTGATCACATTTGCCATCTTCGTTATTCTCCTAGTCCCAGCGGCGGTAGTCGACAATTTCGCAGGTCTCATCGTCCTCCGCTTCTTGCAAGGTTTCTTTGGAAGCCCTAGTTTGGCAACGGGGGGGGCCACCCTCCAGGATATGTATTCGCTTATTAAGCTCCCGTACGCGCTGTCACTGTGGGCACTTTCAGCCACCTGTGGTCCTGCTCTTGGTCCCATTATCAGCGGATTTAGTGTGGCAGCCGAAAACTGGCGCTGGTCTCTCTGGGAACTTCTCTGGCTCTCTGGCCCAATCTGGATTCTTCTCTTCCTTGCTCTCCCAGAGACTTCCCCGTCAAACATTCTTCTTCGCCGCGCTCGCCGCCTACGCAAGCTTACCGGTGATAACCGTCTCAAGAGCCAAAGCGAGATCGACCAGGCCAATCTCACTGCTAAGGATATCGCCGCGGAGGCCCTCTGGCGTCCCATGCAGCTAATCTTCTTGGATCCTTCCATCGCATTTACAGCCATCTATACCGCCCTTATCTATGGTATCTACTACTCCTTTTTCGAAGCCTTTCCGCTCGTTTATGTTGGAATGTACGGCTTTAATATCGGCGAGACTGGCCTCACCTTCCTGTCTATCACTGTTGGTGTTATTCTTGCAATGAGCGCATATTGGGCGTACATTCACTGGATTGTTGAGCCTGAGATCCGCACACATGGCCTTGGAGAGCCCGAACGTCGTCTAATTCCCGCCCTAGTCGTCACATTCTTGTGTCCCATTGGCCTCTTTATTTTCGGTAAGCATCTTATCACCGATTACAGCCATGCTAGAGACTAACAATGACACCTAGGGTGGACATCAAATCCGTCAATCCACTGGATCGCCTCCGTCATTGGCATTGGCATCTTCACTGTCGGTATCTTCCTTATCATCCAGTGTATCTTCCTATATCTGCCGTTGTCCTACCCTCAATACAGCGCCTCGCTTTTCGCCGGTAACGACTTCGTGCGGTCAACCCTTGCCGCTGGAGCTATCCATTTTTCCAGACCGCTCTTCATCAACCTAGGTGTCGGCCCCGGTATCAGCTTGCTGGCCGGCTTGACTTGCGGCTGTATTTTCGGTGTCTACGCTCTCTACTTCTTTGGTGCTAAACTGAGGGCTAGGAGCAGGTTTGCGGCGAAGTAATTACTTGGATATTAGCTTATTAGGAAGTGGCTTCTGTCTGCCGGATTTAGTGATTATGATGTTGACTCCGTTTTTGAGCGTGGCTTGATATTTCTGTGATTAGCGCAATGATTCTCTGATATATCTATAGCATGGCGCTCTGGAGTTTACTAAAACATTGACAAAATTAATACTTAATTCTAATTAGTTATCCATTGTCTTGCCTTACATCTCGTCGCTCGAAAGCTGTTCATTCACTAAACAAAGGATCAAATCTCATGCCATTCAGTTCCACCTCGTCCTTCCCCTGCCAGCAGCTCCGCAAGCAGCACATCCAGCTCCGTCATCGGCAGCGCCGCCATAATTGGGGAGACCGGAAGAGTAGAGGTGGCATTGAAAAAACGAGAACTCTTCATTCTGAGGAAGGAACCGGACTTATTTACTTCAAGGCTCAAGGGCATCCTGTCAAATGACTTAACTCCGGTAACGGAAGTTGAACTCTCGCCGTCAGATAGGCAAATATAATCATACAGACCATTTTTTGGTGGTAAAGGCATACTCGGGTATGTTACAAATCACCTCTAGTCGCAGTAGATAGCAGTTAATAGAACCTTGAAGGATTGGTCCAGCTTGTTCAAGCAAGATCAACCTACATCCTAACCGTCATTTACTTCTCATAACATGCCAGCATTATTCGCTCACTCAAGCTAAGGCCTCGATGGGGACACAACGGTATCATGAAATGAAAATGCTATCCAGTAATTAGCTGTAGGGTATTATGTTAGGCATCTCTGTTGACATTATGGAGGAATAGGTTGGCAGGTAATATGGACTAGGAATATCTTGCAATTCTGGGAGTCCCTAACGGCAAGCCCAAAGACCATTTAAGCACAGTTTTGCAGGGATTAATACAAGGCGTCGGTACCAATATTCCAGTACAATTCGACATACTTTTGATGACCATAGAAGTGCATAATTTTATTCCATCTTGCCATGCCTCCTGATGAATGACCCTGCAAAGTTCCACGGATGTAGCTTAAGATAATTTACGAACGTTGTCCATGCTGGAGCTGATGTCAGACCGGCGCGTCTTTGTGTTAGAGAAGCCTTTAAAACCACCTCAACCCTTAAGGAATTGCGGCACGGCCCTCCAAAGAGCAGAAAACAAGGATTATATTCATAGAGTTTTGTGCGCGGCCATTTCATAACTCTCGCAGTGCGGATTTAGACGTTTCACACAAGCATAATAACAGGCCGTTCAACTGAAGGGTCGAGAGAGTCGCAACATCCTAAAGTACCTTCGTCTTGGATTACGAAGCCCAGTCGCCGCATTGTCTGGCCTCCATCTACCGTCGGACTCACAATCAAAGAGTGATATATAAATAAACCGTCTTGATCTGGGGTGGTAGCCTCCTTTGCAAGGATAAGAGCGAAGATCTTCACATTCTTCAGACCCTCAACCAAATCTGCGGCATCTTTAACAGTCCCTTCAATAAGGTTGACATCGAAACGGGAATACTCCCCCTCAGGATGTCCCTTCTCAGTTCGCACCTTCGGATTTCTTGAGTACGGTACTCCTTCGCCATCAGGATCAATTCGTTCGTCTAGGAAGAGAGGTTCTAGCGGGGCTTGTATCTTAATCCAGCCACTTTTCACTTCTCCAAAAGGATTCGACCCTTTCACCTCAACATGGCAGTCGATGATCGTGGCCAACGGCTCCCAGTTTTCCGTGAGTCCTGCGGCCGGAATACCATCAACTGAGGCCCAAGACCTATCAAATAGATGATGTATCAGCAAGTGTGCTGCCTATCCAAAAGGATTCAAGAGCAAAGGAGATAACGTTTACCAGGACGGGGCGCGATATTCAGGGACTTGATGAACCCGAAGACCTTGCCAAAGCAAACCCTCTATTAGTGAGTTCCTCCAGAGGCCGGCCATATACTGATCATTAAGTCTCTCTGAAAATATTCGGGCAAGGCCTGATATAGCAGGAAGTTTATCGGAGTCCTTCGTCAGCTTGCGAGGACCGTAGGCCCAGAGTAATTCATGCCAATGATTCAATATGGGGTTCAGTTTGGCATTTACCGAACCAAGAAGGGATTTCCCTGACGCAGGGCCCGGCGAATCCATCGAGTCTACAGGGTGTGTGGGATCTGTAGAGTTCATGGGGGTGTGTACGCTATTGTATCGCTGCTCAAATCGGAGGCCATTTTCGCCTAGGAAACCGTTGTTACATTCAAAATACATCTGGTGCTTTCCGAAATGCAGCGTACGGCGAGCCAATACGCGTTCCTGTAAAGCCCATGCTCTTTTACTTAAGGGCTCTTCTTCCATTGTAATATAAAAGTCGTCAAGAGCCTCATTTTGTATGGGAAGAAGGAAAGCTAGGACTTGACCGCTTATCCCTTCCTTCGACTTGTAGTTAATGCTAACATACCGTTTGGGTGGTCGAGGCGTAAAGCAGCCAATGGAGCTGTCTTTGGCACTGGTTGCAGCGATGGTAAGGTATGAATTAGCGTAGACCGATGTCATGTTCGCAGACTCCCTTTCCCAATCTTCTCCATCGTCTTGCATAATGCAGAGGCTGTCGATCCAAATATATTTTATGCCCACAGCACGAGCTACGATGATTGCGTCTTGGAAAGTCTTTGGCATTTCAGCAAAGTCAATACCCTTTTTGCGTGCAGCCAAAGAGGACTGAGCGCTTGTAAGATGCATCGAAGTGCCCCAGCAATGAGAAAGAGTGGCATAGATGCCAGAGTCTCCACTTGTCTCAACAAGTCTAACGCAAGGCTCATTTGAGTCTCCAATATCGACGACACGAGAAGGTAGCGGCTGGATCCCGGCGCTGCATTTTGGGTGTTCATTGCACTTGTTCACCCAATCCACGGCCCGAGCTACTGTCACCTGGCTATTTGGGTTTTCTTCTACGGGCCGACCTATAATTGAGGGCGCAAGAGGATTGCCTAGGCTTATCAGTTAATTGATTCTCATTAGGTCTGACTTTCTATCCAACTTATCGTACCCTCTTTGACGCAGATTCCAATAGCAGCCACAAGGTAAAAACTTACCTTGTGGTTACCAATGTCATCAGCATTATCACTGTGTGTTAGGACCCAAAATCCATCACCTCCATCTCTTCGTCTTACGATCCAGAAATCAAACGCTAGACTTGCGGGAGAGCTGTTGTAGCGAAGCAGTTTCTCTTCCGTAGCGTCGCAGATTTCGTCAATGACCCGGTCTACTGAAGAAAGAATTAAGTCGCAGAGCTCGCATTTAGCTGCAGAGTCCCTCAAAGCTTCAATGTTTGGCCAATGTGGAAACCCGAGTGGTTTGTTGGTTTGCTGCGGTCCGTAAAATGGGTGAATGTACTTCCATTCCGGACGTCCGTTGTAATATTCAGAAGGTAGAGAAGGGAGCTCATCCAGCGGAATTGATTTGCAAAGGTCGCAAAGTGTCATAATGCTTATCAGAGGTATGCAAAAAACTATTTGGGGTAAGATTGACGGGTTGGAAACTTGTCTTTCAGAACAGTGAAGTTGCTTACGTGGTTCTTTTCCCTGGTTGCTGTAACATACCACTGCGCAACGATGACGAAACTTTTAAAAATTGAAGGTTTTCATTTTGGTCAACAATAATCATACACTCCCCAAATGATACGCGTGCATCCCCTAACCAATACGCATATACCCTAAACAGGCTTAGACCCTTCCTGTTTAGGTTAGAATATCACGTGAATTTGACCTGTTTGCATCTGCAACAGATGCGCGCCCATACCCAAAACATCACCTCGCATTTACCTTACCTTTCCCCACACCAACCATGGCTCTCAACCCACCTCCGTTACCTCATGGCCCACCTATCAATCCTCTACTCCGTATTCAAGAGCCTGCAATTGTTAAGCGCCGCCGTGGCCGCCCGGCTAGCTCTACAAATACAAATCGCGTTAATACCTCAACTCGTCGCGAGCCATCAGCATTTAAACGAAATACCGGATACACTAGGCGCGGGCGTGCCCGCGGAGGCAGTTCGCAGGCGTTAAGCAGAGGTAGCAGCACCCAAATCAGCTTACGCAGTGCCTTACGGGCCACTGCGCAATCCAATTAATCGAACTCGGGAGCGGGTGAGTAGTATTATGGGTAGTGAGAATTTTGGTAGAAGTTAAGATACTATTATAGGTAACTTGCCTAGTGTTGCCGGTAGTATTTAATAAGCTTTTAGGGGTCCCGTGGCTTTGCCCTTTCAGAAGGACTTTGCTTAGGAGTCCTTCGGTACATTCCAAATTTAATTTAAACCCTACCAACGTAGGTGATAGGGTTATGACGGTTTGGAACATCAAAACTGCGCACAGACGAAATTTGTTAGGAACCGTCATAACTATGCTGACCGTCATAACCCTATCACCTACGTTAGTTATTACAGCCATAAAAGTTACATTTGATACTTTGATTTTCGCAAACAAGTCAAATCCACGTGATGTTTTAACCTTAACAGGAAGGATCTAACCCTGTTTAGGGAGAGTGTGTATGCGTATTAGTTAGCGTATCATTTTGGGGGTGTATAATTATTGTTGACCTTCATTTTAATCAACGTTTAGCAAGGAAGTTTCTAGACGGATCACAATGACATTTTAATCCTACCTTTGCTAGTGTTGAGTTTCTTCATACATTTGCATCGAGGATTAATGTGTACATGACTCTTAAGTTCCACATTATCATTTTTCAAAGACACTATAAGACATCCGTGTCCATTATTCATGTAACGTGGGTCACCGGGTTATGACGGTCCACCTAGTTATGACGGAAATCTGCCGATTTGCAGTAGGAAACCGCTTTTCCTAATTAGAAAGGCGGTCATTTGGCAGTATTTTGGTGTTCCGTCATAACCGGGTGGACCGCACAACCTGATGGCCTACGTTATCATTTTTTCATATCGGCAAAAAAAAAGAATCTATCATGCTTCGACCCTTTCGGCCCTTTCGGCCCAATTAACCCATCTTCTCACCACTTTGTCAACATCCTTAACACCCTCCCTGGTAGCGTCCACCTCAAACCACTCCCGATGCTCCTTTCCACAGGCCTCGCAATCCCGCTTTACACGCCGCTCACCTAGCTCGATATGGATCAGCCTCTCTACCCTGTGAGCATGCGGAACTTTGCGTACACCAGCATTCGAATTTTCCGAGACACGCCGTAAGGGGTCGGCAGGTCGAGAAGGAGGTTGTAGAGACGGGCGACGAGGATTCTCAGGTGAAGCAGAAGGAGAGGGAGAGGGAGAGGGAGATGGTGTTGAGGGTATATAAGGATAGAAGCGCACGAGAGAGAGGCTGTATCCGCATTGACGCGTCCATTCGTTCATACGACGGTGGACATTGGATGCGCGACCAATCTTCAAGAGCATCGTCTTCTTTTCAGTTTTATTTGCACCTTCACCATCTTCTGTGCTCCAAGCGCCAGGAATAGTCCTTGAGCTAGTTGGATTTTGAGCGGAAACGTTGGAATAGTCGCGGATTATGTCACTGGGCCGCCGACCATTGGCAGGCCTGGATGGCAATGTAAGGAGTGATGCAGCAGCGGTGGCAGGAGGTGGACCACTGGCTTCGGAAGTGAGCCAAAAGATGTAGATAAACCCTTCGTCATCATATTGTGAGATGGGTTTAGAAAGCTCGGCGAGTAAAAGTGATGTTGTTTGCGGAGAAAGAGATGTGGGAATATAGGAAAGGAGAGTCGAGGTTTCCGACTGGCTCGATGAAGTGGGCTTATTGATAGGTCGAGCTGGTTTATCTGATAGCGGTTTGCGTACTGGTGAACTGCTTGCTAAGCGCTGAGTAGACGGCTGAGGAACAGGCCCCGGACTTGGCTGAGGTCGTGGCTTTTTGCGTTGCTCATTTTTAGAGTTTTGAGAATTACGTTCCGGCCGCGCGGGCGTAGCTGCTGGCATAGACTGAGGTGTTTCTACAGGATGCCCGTGAACCCTCTTTTTATGTCTCACTACCTCCACGTAATCGTCCTCTTGGGTCCCCATACAACAAAGTGCTTCCCAAAATCCTTGCTTTCTCTGTCTTCGAGGCGGAGGTCGGTATGCCCCTTGCTTTTGAGGAGTTCGGCCTCCTGTGGAGGCCATAAGGTCCTCCGGCACGGACATCAGGGGGCCTGGGACATTCTCCCAGGTTGGAGGTCGATTTATCCGAGGAGGAGGATTGTCCCTCAGAATCTTGTCATTTGAGTGCCTCTCTTTTCTCGGTTTCCTTTTGGAAGTAGGATTCGGCTCCTCAATCTCCAGAACTCCTAGTCTTGCCACCAGAGTATCGATACTACTCCGCTCTTTCAAAGGCACAAGCTTCGTTACGTCTTCTCGTGGTTGTGCTGAGCTATCCGTCGTTACCAACTGCTCTGCTTGGTCCTTGTGCTGCCAACAAAAGAAAGCAGCAGCTCCAGAATCATTCTTATCCCCATTATTTCCCACCGACACAACAGCGAGCACGCCGTTTGTCGCAGAAGCAGAAGATCGAGTAGGCGATTTCGCAGTAGCAATACTGCGTCGACACGGTCGACCACTAGACGTGATACCTTTACATGTTGTCGCGGGATTCTTCGAGTCGGAACGAGGGAGGAGAGATTCAGGAGTGTGAGGTATGAATGGCATGGCCTATTAAATATGCTGAGTTCTAGGAATATTGTAATACTAGGGTGATATATTGTCAGCAATGCGAATCAATAGCAGAACACGAGTATTGGTCCTGGTGAATGAGAACGGTGAGAGTTAAGAGGAAGCTGCCTCAATCATTACGGCGGTCATGTTGCGATATAGAAAAATGAAAGGGGACTATTGCGGCTGGGTCTTCACGCAAATGAGGCTATGGCGCTTTCCCCGGCGTGAAGATGGGCATTGCCTGGGGATTTGGTCGAGTCAAAATGCAGGGCCAGACGTGGAAAAATAAGTGGCTGGAGTGGGGCGGTGTGTGGCTGAAAATCTTGGCAAAGGGTCCAAGCTCTACTTTAATTCCTCCCCTCTCCGTGGCAAGGTAGTCAAACAAAGTCTCGTCGGCACAGTCCCATCATTTTGCAAACAAGCAGCACAGCTTCTGTCGCCAAACAGCAGCCATGGAGGACGTATCAGAATCACCTCCTCAGCGATCCAGCCTATACCGTATCGCAAGCCTCAAAGCTTTCCTCCCCTTGTCAGAGGAGCGTCCTATCTCTACCCGCGGACAGAATCTTCCCTCTCTAATTCATAACATGTCTTCAGGTCCAGCCGTAACGCGTCGACGGTCCAGCGTCCGGTATGAAAGTAGGAGTAGCGAGGACGATGTCGAGTCCGGCAGGTCTCATGGGCTTATAATGGCGTGGGGAGGGGCTTCAGAGAGGGAGGATAGAAAGATGAGTGTGGCCTCTGTTCTCATGACACCTCAGATGCGAAGTCAGAGGTTGATTGGGAATAGTAACCCAAGATATAAGTGGTAAGCGGGGGATGTTCAATGTCGTATATTAAATCTAAAAGCTGAGTGTTGCTGTTTAGGGAGCAATATTTTAAGACTGATGAGGAGCTTAAGAAAATGAAGAAACCATTGTGAGTATCCATAAGATTGTAGTGGAATGCTGATGCTGATATCCAACAGACGGCAATATTATGAACGAAATAACTACTTGATACAACAATATATTTACATAGACCGTCTTCTCGATTCATCTCTACCACACAACTTGATTCAAGAATACAATCAACCGTTGCTGCCAATAGACGTACCACCAACTATAAATGAAGAATCCTACTCTAGTCCAGTCTCTCCAGACTTTGATGAAACAAGCGGACAAATTGGTAACGTTGCTGAGGTCTTAAGCAATGGAAGCAATTCCCAAGTTAAAATCAAACGAACACCCAAAAATCTCTACAAATTACCAGACGAGCAGACACCGTTGCTCACAGCTGAGGTCGATGACTCTGATTCTCCTCAACAGATTCTGCCAGAATTCATCCCTGAGGAAGATATCGACAGTGGAGACTCCATTGTAAAGGTTGCCATATACACTAACCTGGCTGCGAACACGATTCTGCTCATACTCAAAATCATTGTAACAGTCCTCACGTCTTCCCTTTCGGTTATTGCAAGTTTGGTTGATTCGGTGCTCGATTTCTTGAGCACAGTGATTATTTGGACAACAACACGTTTAATATCTCGGCAAGACCAGTACGCATATCCAGTCGGCCGACGAAGATTAGAACCTATCGGAGTTCTTGTATTTTCAGTCATTATAATTACCTCTTTCTTCCAGGTTGCCCTGGAAGGGGTTCAAAGAATGACATCCGGAAATCATACTATCGTGGAACTAACAATACCCGCTATTACAATTATGTCTTCTACTGTTGTGATAAAGTTTCTATGCTGGCTCTGGTGCCGTTTCATCAAGAATTCGAGTGTACAGGCCCTAGCACAGGACGCAATGACGGACGTTGTGTTCAATATTTTCAGTATCATCTTTCCATTAGGCACGTTCTCCCATCTTAGTCTTGTAGCCGCAGCTAATTAGGTGCTCAGTTGGTTACTACGCCAAAGTATGGTGGCTCGATCCAGCTGGCGGTATCATCCTCTCACTATACGTTATGATCAATTGGTCTCGGACCTCAACCACTCATATCCGCAATCTTACTGGAGCTGCTGCCTCCGCTGATCAACGCAATATTCTGCTTTATCTTACTATGCGTTTTGCCAAAACGATTAAGCAGATTCAAGGCCTACAAGCTTACCACGCCGGTGACAAACTCAATGTTGAGGTTGATATAGTTCTTGATGAGAGTACAAGTCTCCGCGATAGTCATGACTTGGGTGAGAGTCTCCAATATGTTCTTGAGAGTGTACCTACAGTTGATCGTGCCTTTGTGCACCTAGATTATACAGGGTACAATCTGCCCAGTCATATGCAGCAGTAGGCTTAGCGCTACCCTTATCTTATATTGTGGTGCCCGGTAGAATGTTTCGTTTGATGACTCATTGGTCTCTAAAATGCATTTCTATTCATGATATCCAAACGTGTGTTCTTCTAGAAACAGCATCAGTTATTTATGCTGCCTTAATTTTGCTTTGATTAATTACATCTCTCTTAGATTTCCAAGCCTTATCAGAGCGCCTCCGGTTAATGCAAGCAATGAGAAGAGTTTATTAGGCACGCTCTCATTATGTTTATCTATCTAATCACTTCTAAAGTTCGCCAATTAGAACGTATTAACACCTTAAGCAAATATCGAATCAAGAATAAATCCAGAACGCATTCGCTCGCCTAAGCGCCCCCGCCTAAAACCGACTCCTCGAACTCCTTTTCCCACCTCTCAGCCTGCCTTTCAAGCCCATCAATTACAGCTTCAAACAGTAGCCGCTTCCTCCCGTCCTCTTGTGCCCTAGAAACGCTCAGATTCCTCCGCGCGAGCGCTGCTTTCCACTTCGTAACCTGAATTCGATGCAGCAACTCCATGACCCGAAGACAGTAGATGGATGATGTACTGACTAAAGATAACCTGGTTTTCCGTTTCCGTTAGGGGGAGACTTAGTGACCCGTAAAGACCGCAGCTACAGCTCGGTATTTTCGCAGGGTGCTAGTGGCGTGAATCTGCCGTCGTCATTGAGAGCGTTGGATATTAAGGAATCTACGATGTATGTAAGCATGATGTACCGGACAATTATGAAGGTCAAGAGAAGGAGCATTTGGTTTGCTACGTGTGCATTATGTTCGCTGATAGTGGCTTGAGAGCAGTACGGGGATACCTGCATCGTTTATTGGTGGGTGGGTATTTGGTAGGAGTTGCTGAAGAAGCTTGCCACGCGGATTTTGAAGACGTAGGGAATCGCAATTGAGTCAGTAGAGTCATATACTCAACTGCTTGTGGAAGTACCAGTGTCTTACCTTATAATCGCAACAGCAATTCCGAGGATTTTTAGGAACGTCATGGGATTTAATATCCTTTATTTACAACGTTTTGGATGCTAAACCCCCTCCGACTCCGAAAACCGAACGCTATACGGGCGCCCCCAGATCCATCTAGTCTTTGTAGAAAGCGTTTCGTCGATTAATGGAACAAGCATTATGCCACAATACCACTAGCTCGTAAGCGGAGTTTGCATGGTGAAAGAGTATAGGAAACGTGACACGACTAACCACTACAGAGGTCATAGACTGGATACACACCATCAACTTGTAGCTTACATTCGGAATAAATTTAATAACAGATGCCTGCATCGAAGACTCTGCCGAACCATTCACAGAAACAATAAATCGTACTACTCGTGGTTGAGAAGTAAGTTGAAGAATTTAATTAGGAAAGACACAAGAATCTTTTTAAGATGAACGGAATATCGCCCTTGGTCATTATGACTAAAGTAGAATGCTTTCGGAAACCCGCGCAAAAAATATCATCTACTGACTGACACATTTTAAGTGTTGTAGTCTGCATAACATCTTTAGAAGTCACTCCACCTCCCTCGCCATATCTAATCGGTCGAGCGTAATGTAGGATAAATGGAATATTGCTTGATTGCTCTTTAGATATGTTATTTGTTATAATTGCAGTACGAGTTTGGGAGAGTCGGCTAGGTGGTTGAGCAGGCGGTGCTTGGTGAGTATTCCTTTGAGGGCTGGCTGAGATCGTATCTTGGAGGCACTGTAGGGGCCGCGGCATCTTAATCTAGTGTGTGAGAGATTTGATTTTGTTTTGGCGGTGGAGGAGCAAGATGAACATAAGTTGCGGGAGGTGCAGGGAGAGCGGGAGGAGCGGGAGGAGCGGGAATACTATTCTTCGGTTGTAGATGTGAGGTGGTGCTGTTTGCGCCTGTTTGGCCCTCTGAAACTCTAGCCCTTGGCAATCTGCTGCGGCCGTAGCTAAGTTGGAAATGCCTTGGTTACCTGTAGTTTCGTGCCCTGTGATATCTGCAGAGGGAGATGGAGATCCCGCAAACACATCTCCAGGCTCTAAGCGAGGATATTTCGGTGGTGAACTCTTCATGTCTTTACGAGGTTCTGGATCGGTGGCCTTTCACTTTGGAATGGGAGTTTTATACATCGAGAAAATACTGTAGCATTAACGTAGTCTGCGGGCAAGTGGCCCACGCGGGCAAGTGGCCCACGTCAAAACTCACCAAAAATTAGAAAACTTATACCTTAATACCCCAACAACCACTTAATAATAAATCCTAATAATTTAGATTTAGACTTTTATATATACTCTGCAGCTTCTATTAAAGTTGCATAGTAAATAGTTTAGTAGTTTTTAAGATATTAAAATTTGGGGGCTAAAATAAGGCCAAATTACTATATCTTAAAAACTACTAAACTATTTACTATGCAACTTTAATAGAAGTTGTAGAGTATATATAAAAGTCTAAATCTAAATTATTAGAATTTATTATTAAGTGGTTGTTGAGATATTAAGGTATAATTTTCGGTGCGTTTTGACGTGGGCCACTTGCCCGCAGACTACGTTACCGTTGTTGAGCTATGATAATCGAGCTCTGGGCTGGGAGCAGGGGAGGAGACATCTAGCAGGGAAGTAAACAATCTCTTGGTCTCGATACCTAGACACTAGCTTTTTGGCCCGTTACCCTCAGGCTGTTTGTATCAATGCACCATACCCGAGCGACTTGCGCCCTCGCAATCTGTTCCAGGAAATGGAAAAAAAAAATCTGATCCAGAAGAACCCTCCCGCGAGCTCGGCCGCTAAGCTTTGTCGGGTCTGTGTTGACAGCGGATTTTTCCATTGTCGGGGCGCGTTTCTAGACCCCTCAGCGCCCTCAGCGCCCTCAGCGCCCACTGTCGTCACAGTTTTATCTCAGTAAGCGACTCAGGCGGCAAACAAGATAAATCTCGCTAGTACTTAACTAGTATAGCTTTATAGAAAAACCCTACTAGCTTTATTAAACCCCTGCTAGCGTTATATAACCCCTGTACTTGGAAGCGCGGTCTCATTTGCCGTCTAAGGGCC
>Ga0307507_10004103_pt1 | contig 26565 bp, 8 predicted proteins | sample 7_EM_MG_FD_207223 | JGI IMG/M metagenome (GOLD analysis project Ga0307507, IMG submission 207223) | Populus trichocarpa ectomycorrhiza microbial communities from riparian zone in the Pacific Northwest, United States - 7_EM | ecosystem: Host-associated > Plants > Roots > Unclassified | place...
AATTTTGTATATATTTCTCCAAAATATCTATAAAATCAAACAAGCCTTCAAGCAAGCCAAGCAAGCCGACCGTTTCGACCTATCAAGCCAAGCAAGCCAGCTTCATGTGCGAAAAGTTTCAAGCCAGCAAGCTAAGGCTTTCCGGCTTGGCTTGCTTGCTTAATAGCAAGTCTGTTTATAGAGCTTTGGCTTTCCTCCTTCTTTCCTCCTTACCTTACATTTTATATTACGACCCTACCAGTTACCGGAAATACATTCTTTTTTTTCTTACTAACTGCTTTCTACTGATTTATTCTAACTAATTATAACCAACCGACCGACCGACCGACTAACTGATAGATAGATAGACTGACTGACTTCCTATCTAAGAGACACCGTACCCTTTCACATATTATTTGGTATTCCATGTGGGGATAACAGCAAGCTCTTTAGATTAGAAGTCTAGCACTCTATATACAGCTATATATATAGGAGACACATAGGAATATACTATAACTACTAAAGGACTACTAGCTGTAGAAGAACTACCAGCTGCAAAAGAACCGCCAGCCAGATAGATAAGATAGCAGAACCATAGAACCAAAGAACTAGAGAACCAGGTAGTATTAGATAGTAAGGGGAACCAGGCAGTCCCAGAGAAAGACAGGACGGCCAGACTTAATATATAGGCTAAAAGAGTAGCAATAAAAGGCAAAATGGTGTAGGTCAAAAGGTCTTAGGAGTTGGGTTTAGTACCTGTACTTAGAAATTTAGCGTTAAGCGAACTAGTGAGCCAATTCGACAACTACCGGCGGTTAAAGTCTCGCTACCTACGCGTGTAAGCATAGCCAGAACATTATTAAAGATATAGAGACAATAAGCCAAGGGCTAATTAATTAAATGGAAACAAGATTTAAGACATTTAGTAGTAAAGAAAGTTAGCACTGCCTTTTAAGAACAGAGATAATACTAAGTAAGGCCATAAGCATATGAGATCGGATCTGTCCTTAAAAGCTTCCTATTCTAGCTTAGCTTTATCCTCTTTTAAGTTATCTGGATTATATTAGCAGCGGCCCTTAAGGCACTCTGTAAGGAACTACCGCGTAGAACAATAGTAGGCTAAAGCGGATAAACGTGCTAAGTCCCAGCAGTAGTAGTTAATAAAGACTCTATATTCTCTTAGGGAGACCCCCCCCTTAGGTATTAAGAAGCAGGTGCCTTCTATTAGGGATATAGCTATATAAGTAAACCAGCCGAAGCATGCACCTATTAAGGTCCCGCCAGGACAGTTATCTGGGACATCCTCTATCAAGACCACGGCCATGTAAGTAAACGTACTATAGCGTTTACCTGTAACACCTAAGACTAATAACGCTTAGCAGACAAAGGATATAAGCCGTAAGGATTACCTGCAAGCTTCTAAGGAAGCTCTAGATGCACCTAATAACCAGTAGTTAACGGCCTAAGACAAGGTCTATGTTATAGTTCAGCCTATGCCAGCCCCAGGAACTATTGGAACTCCCTACTTTGTAAAATAGAACGTGTCGCAGTTTATTAAATAGTACAAACGGCTATGCACCCGATATTATGTAACGAGTGAGGAGAAGCACCAAGGCCTTCCTAAGTACTGCGACTACTGGATAGGGATGTGGATCCAAAGCCTACCTAAGTTTATAATTGGTAACTAGACGGAGCTTATAAGGAAGCTTAGGACTAAATATTGAACTAAGGACTACTACTAATGTCTGGAGACAAGAGACTTTGTGGAAGCTTTTATTTAAATGTCTGCGGAACAACTAAGCGACTTGCGTCACTATATGCAGGACTTTACTACCATCTTAGCTAAAGCAGTAGCCGCAGGAAACCTTACTGAGCAAGAGAAGGGGTGGTGGTTTATGCGAGGACTCCCTATTAAATACCGCAGGCATGCAATGGAAATGACAGGAGCTGTAGCAGACGAGCCTAGAACCCTTGTGTTTAAAAGACTGAAGGAGGCTATAGAGTTGAGAATAATGGCTGTAGAGAACGTTGAGCGAATAGCTGTTCTTCTGGAAGAAGATGTCCTGAATGTCCAGCTTATATAAGAGCTACGGCAGTAAAGGAATGAGCTCAGCCGCTGAAGGGAAGGCAGACTTCTAGACCCAAGGAAGCACGCGACGCTATTGAATTAGGCTGTAGTTTAAAGCCCGGCATAAGGATACAGCTTAGTACTAGGATATGAGGACTAGCAGAACAGCACCCGATATCTGTAAGACTGTTGATATCCGTAAGGCTCTCGACCTCCGCAAGGCTCTTAATATCTGTAGGATTCTTAATATCCGTAAGGTCCCCAATATCCGCAAGATTCTACTGCCTTTGGACGGCTGTAATGGGACGTATGGGGTTAGTAAGGTACGTGAGGACAAGGCTAGTAGACCTGTTTTAAATGCGGAGGAAGTCACCGTTTTACTAAGTACAAATATTAAGGCTTAAAGGATCTTATTTGGCAAGGATTTGTGCATCTATCTAATTAAGGAAGACTAGTAACTAGGACGCACAAATGACCTAGATCTAAACTTCCGTGGCTCGGCAATGAAGGACGGCTAAAGGGCATTAAGGACTGGCTCCGTACGTACTAGGAAATAGACCTAGGTAGACTAAGGAAAGAGTAGATATAGTAACGGGCCTTCCATAACGGAGTAGTGCTAAAGAATAGTGACAGGAAACGTACGAACTGGGAGGACTACTATTAAATACGGCCCATAGACTTAGTAGTAACACCTAGCTAGCAACGTCCGCAGACTCGCCCAACCCTTAGAGACAGTTGTATAGCTAGGACAACCATTGCGCCGTAGGAGAAGAATATACGACTAGGAGATTACATCTAGATTATATCACGGCCTATAGATAAGACAGTTAAAGCTTAGAAGAAGAATAAGTTATTTAATCCTTAGAGACGGTCTTGGAGATAGACGCTTAACTAGGTCAGCCATTAATAGCAGACTCCACAGTAGATGTAGGATGTTTAACTAGGGGATAGTTAAGTTCTAAGGTAGGGGAGGGGATATAGGTAACGGCCGTATAAAAGATTTCTATTTATCTACTTAGTTATAATATTTCCTAAAGCTCCTTTTCCTATTTACTTTCTGGATTATAACGCGTTAAGACGCGTTAGTTACGACAACCTACCGTAAAGATGTCAGCTCAGCTTACCGCCTGTCGCCGAGCTAATAGCAATTTTCCATGCCCGGTATAGAAAATCCTAATTGGTCTATTTAGTAGTAGAGCCGGCAGAACTCTATACCGCCCCTAGAATTTGGTAATGCGCTAGCTACACAATAAGAACGGCACTAGGAGCCTTAATTAGTTATACGGATATAGAGCCAATTATACAATGTAGAGCTAGATGCAGAGCTATACGCAGAACCTTAACTAAGCGACTACACGGAAGCCTTGATTGAACGACTGTATAAAAGCTACAGTTAGTCGAAGACTAAGTCAAGCCAGAGCCTCAATATCAGCACGTTACCGTTACTGAATTAAGTTAATTAAATATTATTAGATTAGAGCCTTTAACTAGGCTAACCTTATTCCTTAATTAAATAATAGCTAATTACAGCTCCGCAACCGCCATCCAAATTCAGTACTGCGCCAGCTGCATTACAAGAATGGACACTGTGGTAAGGAAGGGATCTGTACAAAAGTAATAACACAATATTAGTAACCAAATACCGCGGAAACGGCAAAGTAGTATATAAAGAGGTACTGATAAAGATGCTCTACAAGAGATTTTATATAGGACGCAGCTAACCACGTTAAGCTTAAGCTATTCTTATACAACTAAAGACGGAACTAAGCCGTATCTAGCCAAGCTAGCAAAGGATCTTATTAAGGATTATAAGGGGAACAGGAATTAGATGTATAGGAGCCAGCACTTTTTCTCAGATATCGTCTTAATAAAGGACCGTATTGTGGATATAAGGGCAAGGGATATACAACAGAGGTAGTTATAATAGCTAAGAAGCTGCCATTAGATGACCTTAAAGGTATTAAGGACGAATTAGATAAAGCGTGGAGTTAGTAGGACAATAATAAGGAGGCTAGAAGCAGAAGATAATCCTAAGAAGGCTCTTAAGTCGGAAGAAGATTAAGGATACGCAAGCGTACTGCCAACAGCGGGGGTAAAGAGGCAGCCGCAAAAGCCTAAGGGTATGCTAAAAGAGTTAAAAGCAAGGACGTCCTAGAAAGGCACCGGGCTAGTAAAAATAGTCTACTAGAAACTGCCGTTTATACTTATAAGGAAGAGGTCTTAGAATAAGTCTCTGGATTGGATGTCTGGTAAACACTAAGGGCCTTAATTAACTATATGGATGCGAAGCTTTAACCAAACGACTACACAGCCAGAGTCTTGATTGACTGTCCGCAGATGTAGAGCCTATAGGTGTAGAGCCTTGATTGGACAATAGTATAGCAGCTTAACTAGACACCTGTATATGCGAAGTCTTAATTAAATAGTAGGTGCGGAGCCTTAACTAATTGCACGTCTACACGGAAGTATTAATTAGTTATCTATAGATGCAAAGCCTTAGTTGTATATGCAGCTAAAAACACCTTAAGTTAAGCTAGGGCCTTATTAAGTCTTAATAAGTTAAACGCCGTCTCCAAATTAGGATAGTTAGAGCCTTCGACCGGCCTGACTTTCTACCTTAATTAGATAACCGAACGATTAGTTACAGCACGTCGTTGCCGACCAATTAGATAGTCTTCGGCCATTGGTTAAAGCAGGCATATAAGCACGCATGTAGATACGGACGCAGACACGGACGCAGAATATGCAATGCAGAGCTACTGATGCACAGCTAGATGCACAGCTAGACGCAGAGCTAGAAGCAGAGTTTTGATATTAAACGACTAACAAAATAATTAAACTAAGCCAGAGCCTCTGCTGCTGTTACTATTCCGTCCAGCTATTTCATCCCTGCTGTTTTAACTGACTGTTCCGTCTCTACTGTTCTATCTTACTGTGCCGGATTTGTACCGCTGTGAGATCTGCTAGATAACTGTTCTAACTGACCTGTTCTAGGCCTAATGCTATTTTAACTGTTCTACTGCTGCTCTCCCAACCGCCATACTCTACCGTTTCGATCGCCCCGCCGCTGTTGTTTTGACTAGCCGTCTCCGACCAACTGCTACTGATTGTTCTGCTTCTACAAAGGGTTCTTGTCGATCGGATATCCGTGCACCGATCATAAGAAAATAATGAGGACTCTGTCTATTGAAATGTGGTTATAAGACCTCTATATATATACAAGGAAAGGTGTAGGAAAGGAAAGAGAAGGAGGGTAGGGGGTGGCAACGGAAACACGGAGTAGGTGACTGAGTCAAGACGGGGTAGGTGACCGAGTTAATGACTGACTCAATGACTGAGTCAATGGGTAGGTAGCTAAGTCGGGGCAGTAAGGACCTGATTAGGGTCGACAGTTCTACTATTAAAAGTTCTACTGCTAGATGTCCTACTGCCTGCTATAAGGACCGAGTTCTTCTACTGGCTGTTCTGTTACTAACCGTTCTACTAACTATTTGCTTTTATTACTATTTCTACTACCGCTACTATTACTGCTGTTACTGCTATTGCTGCTCAGTGCTTTTATCCATATTCAGTATTGATTAACGATTATTGAATATTGAATATTGACGGTCAATATGCAATATTAATACGATATATTCAATACTGAAAGTTATTAAATATTGACAATTTTTGGGGTTAAGGTAGTAAAAATTTATATAGATGCCTTGGTAGATGACTCTGGCCCCTAAGCGATACGTGCGTATTTTAAATTTATTAGGTAAACTTATACAAAATTAAAATGCACTAACATTAAATGTTGGTTTATAGAATATTGCATGCTATATTGTTAGTTTTTACGTGCCCTATATATACCCAATCTTTAACTACCTTATCTTTAACTAACGCTATGCCTTCCTCATCTACTAATATAATAGACGACGATAATATATCTACCTCTACTATTTTGGAGCTTGATTCGGATCAGTTTACCTACTCTAGCAATAGCGATATGTTGAGTAACTCTGCACTAAGTATACTAGGTGTAACTTCCTCTTAATTACCTCATAAAAGACGAAGACTTACTGCTACTTCTACTTAGTAATTTGCCCGCGATCCTCTTTCTTATGAAGCTACCCGCGATAGTAGGAATCGATTCTGGTACTGCTTAATGTGCGAATGGGACTCTGCCTTTTTAATATCCGTTCGCGCCCACCTTAACAAAAAGCATGGTATAGAGGTTCAAGCTAGAGAGGTTAAAGTAAAGCGACTACGGCAGGAACGCCTTATAAATATACTAAGCAAATTAGAAGGCTCTAAATAGCTTGAATATAAAGCTTAAAAAGAGTAGATCCTTTAAGGCGCTATTAATCGCGAGGCCTTTAACGAAGCTCTTGTATAACTAATTGCTGTACGCAATCTACCGTATAATGCGGCTACCTGGCTAGAGCTACACGCGTTACTTATAACGGTTAATTATACTGCTGAGGAAGTTATAATTAATGTGGTAGGAACTATACTAAAGCTAATTAAGTAATCGTACTTAGTATATTACAAGATTCTAAAAGAAAAGCTTTAAGGCTCTCTTTTAAAAATCCACTTCTTAATTGATATGTAGACGTTACCAAATTACCGCTCCCTCTAAGCAATTGTCGCCCATTTTATTGACGCGGAAATAAGGCAGTTATGGAAGGCTCTACTTGCTCTACCAGAGCTCCCCTTATATAGTGGCGAAGACCAAGCCAACGCCTTTCTTTAAGTTACTGAGAGCTATGGAATTCTAGGTAGAATTGGCTATATTTGCGGCGACAATCACGGCGCGAACGATAAGATGTGTCGCCATATATCTGCGGGCCTTAAGGCAAGAGGACTCCCCTACTAGGACCCAGTTTACCACCGAATTTGATATAGTAGCTATATTATTAATCTTGCCCTTTAAGCCTTCCTCTACCTTAAAGATAAAGACGCGATTAACGAAGCCGTTTGGCAAGTCTTACTTAATAAGAATTTAACAATTGACAAGAAGCTTGCACAAAAGATAAAGGAAGCAAAGGCTATAGGCTAGAGGGAGATTGGTACGCTTAGTAAAGTTTATAACCTTATTATATATATTTGGGCGTTAGAAGCTCGCTACAATAAATTTAAAGCCTTAGCTGGGTAATCAGTTCCTTTAAATAATAATACTTAGTAGAATTTGTGGTTTACCGTACTTAAGGTTATTAAGGATGAGAAAGTTTAAATGGCGATTAATATATACTCTCGGAACTAGTATAGGGAAGTAAAAGATGACTACCTCTCACCTAAAGATTGGCAGATTATTAACAACACGCACGCCTTCTTAAAGCCGTTCTATGAGGTTATAATAATGAACCAAAGTGACTTCTCATTAATTGATCAAACGCTATATACTATGGATATTCTTATTAAATACTTTAAGCGTTTAAAGGTAAGCTTTTTAGAGGCTATTAAGGCTCTGCTAATTGGCAATATTTAGGATTAATATTACCTAAATTAACGCCTTCTCTTTGCTATTATTACTAGCTGGTATACCTTTGACAAATACTATAAGCTTACTGATGACACCTCTGTGTACGCAGCCTTAATCCTACTTCACCCCTCGCGTCGGAAGACTTATATTGAGAGATACTGGAATAAGAAGTGGCACAAGCAATTATTTACTGCAGTGAGGAAGCTTTGGGAGGACCACTATATAGAACGCTTAACCAGCTCTACGGCTTCTAAATCTACTAAATCTATTGAGCCTTCTGAAACCAAACTCTATATGTGAATGCTTAACGTCACTAGTAGTGTTAAGGAAGAGTATAAGGAATTTATTAAAGGAAAGCCCACCTTAATATAAGGCACGGCTCTTGACTGGTGGCTTGATCTAACTTACTAAGCTAACTACCCACGACTCTCTCAGATGGCTATTGATATATTATCTATTCTATCTATATTAGCAGAGGCCGAGCGAGTATTTTTAGGCGCACGGCGAACGGTTTTATGGGACTATATGTTACTCGGAAGCACGAATATTAAGCGTACGGAATGCTTAAAGAGTTGGTTGCTTAGTAATATTACGGCTGGGGGAGGGCTTGTGGCAATAGGCGTAATGGAAGACGCTTTTAACGTCTTAGCAAATCAAGAAGGAGAGCCTAAGAAGCTACTGCCAACTACACCAAGCCAAGGATCGTGAAGTTGGCGATAGTGGTGAGAGTAGGGGTGAGAGGGTAGCTGTATTTTGGAGCTCTACTAAGGCCTAGGGCAGTATGGAGCTTGACTATAACTATATTACTATACCGAGACTTTACATAAGTAATTTGGATTTAATATTTAGTAAAATTTTAATATAAAATTTGGTTTCAATATCAATATCAATACGGTCTTATATTGATATTGAATATTGATAAAAGGCCTGTTGCTGCTGTTACTACTACTATTATTATATCTGGTTTACTGCTGTCCTAGTTGCTGCTAGTAGGAAGATTGGATCTTAGCTATAGATAACAGAAGGATGCCGTAGAATAGTTCTATAGGAGGACTAAGGATGAGGTTGCCTACGTTCTTTTAAGGGCGTGCTTTCCTTTGTTCTATTCTGCTTTTACTATACTTTCGTTTTACTATTTCTTCTACAGTATAGAACGTTAGGGGACAACGTTCTTGGTAGGGGAGGTATGTAGTAGTGTAGACTGGACATCGCCTACTGTCTTGGCATTTTCTTATATTTATAGAGCTTTGGCTTTCCTCCTTCTTTCCTCCTTACCTTACATTTTATATTACGACCCTACCTGTTACCGGAAATACATTTTTTTCTTTCTTACTAACTGTTTTCTACTGATTTATTCTGACTAATTACGACTGACCGACTAACCGACCGACTAACTAACAGATAGACAGACAGACAGACAGACAGACAGACTTCCTATCTAAGAGACACCGTACCCTTCCACAATATACCTACGCGTAGCTGACGTAAGCTATACGCGAGGTGTACGCAAGAGCACGGGGCTCCCCTATAGAGGCCCCTACGGTCGGGTTCCGTAATAATTAATAACCTCTATAAGGGGTTTATTAAACCAAGTTAGGCTCCTTTTACTTCCCCTATCCTATTTATAAAGAAACCTAATAAGGGCCTTTATTTCTGCATTAACTATTAAAAACTAAACACTATTACTTAGAAAAACTGCTACCCTCTCCCCCTAATTAACGAGACCCTTATACATCTAAGCTAAGCCAAAATCTTTACTAAGCTTAATGTCTACTAAGCTTTCTACTAAATTAGGATAGACCCTATATTAGAGGATTTAATAACATTCTATACCTGCTACAGTTTCTATAAATATAAAGTTCTTCCTTTTAGACTAATAAATAGGCTAGCTATATACCAATAATATATAAATAATATTCTTTTTAACTACCTTAATAAATTCTACATGGTATACCTAGATGACATTCTTATATACTTAAACAATAAACTTAAGCACCAAGTTTATATTAAAAAGGTCCTAGAGAGGCTGCGGAACACAGGCCTATAAGTTAATATTAAGAAATATAAATTTGGAGTAAAATAAATAAAGTATCTTAGGTTTATCGTTAGCATAAAAGGAATTAAAGTTAACCCTAAGAAGGTTAAGGCAATATATAACTAGAAACCCCCTTATACTATAAAAGGCATCTAGTCCTTTCTTAGCTCCTATAACTTCTACTACTAGTTTATCCATAACTATAGGGTTATAGCTAAGCCTCTTATATAACTGACAAAGAATAATACGCCTTTTATTTTTAACAATAATTATATAAAAGCTTTTAAGGAATTAAAGGACCAACTTACCTCCTCCCTAATTCTCTATCACTATAACCTAGACCTTAAATTAATGCTAGAAACTGTTAGGGCGCGAAGAGGCTTCGGGGAAGATTCGAAGGAACGATATAAATTCTATCTAAATCTAAGGGTATATAGCTCTTGAAGAGAACAAGACGTTGCGTAAAGAAGAGAAAGGAATAACAAGAGAATCATAAAACAGTCAGGGGTCTTGGTGGTCGATGCGTGCGCACGTGCGCACGCGGTCTTCGACGGACTTCGGTGTTACGGCGCTGGTGGAAAACGGTGGACTGTGGCGGACAACCGCAGACAGTTGCAGACAGTTGCAGACAGTCGCAGACAGTCGCAGACAGTCGCAGACAGTCGCAGACAGTCGCAGACAGTCGCAGACAGTCGCAGACAGTCGCAGACAGTCGCAGACAGTCGCAGACAGGTGGAAAACGGTGGATTGTGGCGGACAATCGCAGACAGTTGCAGACAGTTGCAGACAGTTGCAGACAGTTTCAGATAGTCATCTGTCGAGTGTTTCACCGAGACATTCCTACTGTAACTGGGCTAGTCCCATTACAGAAACGGACGCCTCTAATAGAGTAGTAGTAGGAGTTCTCTTACAGTTATACCTAGATGGCAAGTGGTACCCTATTACGTTTTTCTTAAAGATAATAGCCCTAGCTAAGTGTAACTACAAGGTACACAATAAGGAAATGCTAGCTATTATATAATTATTATCCCAGTGGCGCGTAGAGCTTAAAACCACCAACTCTTAAATTAAAGTCTATACTAATTATAAAGCCCTTAAGTATTTTATAATAATAAAGCAGCTTCCAGTTAATAGGCTAGGTAGGCTAAAATACTCTCCTAGTTCTTCTTTATAATTATATACCGCCCTAGTAGGCAAAATTCTAAAGCTAATACCCTTACCTAGAGAGAATAGAATATGGAACCATAGGATAAGCTAAAGGCTTAGCACTAGATATATGCCCTCCTTTATCCCAAACAGCTTAACCTATATATCCTTAAGGAACTAAGCCCTAAATAGAATAAGCTGGCGCCTATAAAAGGAGAGATCCTAGATAAACCAATAGGACTAATTAACTGCATTTTAATCGCGAACCGCATAGCTAAATCCCTAAAAGCCCTCTACAACTAAGCTATAGAAGGCAACCCCAATTTAGAAATGGAAGATAGACTACTCTTATACTAAAAACGGCTTATAGTTTTAGATGTTAATAACCTACAAACAGAGCTAATCCGTAAAGCCCACTATTAATTTTCTATAGCGCACCCTAGTTAAAATAAAACCCACTAACTACTAACGCCTTACTACTACTAGTAAGGACTCCTGTCTAATATAGAACAATTTATTAGGAATTGCCATACTTATAAACAGGTAGATACCCCTAGGGATTAAACCCCTAAATAGTTATAACCACTGCCAGTTCCTAAACGCCCTTAGCAGCATATTACAATGGACTTTAAATTCTTCTTAAAGGACAGGTATGGCTATAATATAGCCTTTATAGTAGTTAACCAACTAATTAAGTAAGCTATTTCCCTCCCCTGCTTTAAAACCACAACTATAAAAGATATGGCCTGTATATATATTAACAACATTTACCAAATCTATAGCGCTCCTAAATTAATTATCTCTAACCATAGGCCCTAATTTATATTAAACTTCTAGGATAAATTCTACCGCATCCTTAGGATTAAAATTAAGCTCTCTACCATATTCTACCCTTAGACCGACGGCTAAACCAAGATTATAAACTAATACCTTAACCAGCAACTTCGCCCCTTTATTAATTACTACTAGGATAATTAGTTAGAACTACTGCCTATAATAGACTACGCACAGCTTACGCTCCCTTATAATAGTATAGGAATATTACTATTTAAGTTACTCTATAGATACAAGCCATAAATATCCTTTAATTAGGATAGACCTATAAGACCTATAATGGACCGCGAACGCCTTAGCTATAAAGAGGCCCAGACATTTGCTAAGAGAATGTATAGAGCCTAGGAGACTGCCTAAGCAATTATAAAAAAGGCATAAAAGAAAAAAGAGGCTAATGTAAACTAATATTATTGCAAAGTAGACTTCTATATAGGAGATAAGGTATAGGTGTTAATAAAGAACTAAAAGACCTAGAGGCTAAGCTATAAGCTAGACCACTAAATAGCTGGCCCTTATAAGATCCCTAAAAAGGTAGGGCACTCTTTTAAGGTTAAGCTACTAGAGTTAATAAAGATCTACCCTGTCTTCTCTCTAGACTAACTATAAAAGGCAATAGATAACCTATTGCCTGGATAGTATAATAACCCCCTACTACTAATTTAGATTACAGAGGATAAGGAATAGGAAGTTAAAGAGATCTTAGCAGTTAAGAAGGACCGTAGTACCTTAAAATACTATGCAAGCTAGGTAGGTTATAACAAAAATCTAGAATGATACCCCGTATCTAATTTTAAGTATTCTCCCTATAAGCTATAAGATTTCTACCTAGCCTACCTAGACCTCCCTAGACCACCACGCAAGTTAGACAGCTAGATTAAATACTAGAAAGAGGGTTAGATAACTATAATAATTTAGATAATAATAAAGAACTTAGACAAAGCCTAAGGGCAGGCTTTTTTAGGAGGGGGGGGGGGGGGGGGGGGTGATTTAATATTGCTATAGCGCGTTACCTGCTACATTGCCGTTTCTAGGGCAATTTGCCGCATTTCTAGGCAATCTGCCAGATTCTACCATACTCTATAAGCACTATTCATAGAGCTAACCAATTAGGATTTTCTATGCCCAGCATAGAAAATCGCTATTAGCCCGCTTGCCACTAGCGCCTTAACGACCCCTTATATCTTATTAGTCTCCAACAATCTTCTTCTCCTTCTTCTCCTTAGCTTAATATTCTTATATAGTAGTAATCTATAAGCTTTGGTTTAGAAGCATTTATACAAGACCGTTACAGCTGCCGTTAAGTAGCAGGCAGTTTTAAGGGTAGTTAATAAATAGTATTAAGAGGTATATATTAATATTTTAATTCTTATTACGACTAGCAAGACACGCTTTTATAATAGTAGGCTATCTTATTTATAGGAGGTCGTATAAATAGCTATTAAGAGAAACGCGTTAATAGTTTATAAGAGGTTATATTAATAAACAGGCTTATCTATAGAGCTATTAGAGAGTGCTATAAATCGGAATAATTCTCCCAATCTGTTCTCCTAATTAAGAGTGCTATAAATTGCTTAAATTCTCCCTTAGGTTCCTAATATCCCTATATATAAGACTATAATACTTATAGATATATTTGGCCGTAAGAATAAGGGACTATCTAGGTTAATAGTAATGTTTGGGTTAATTAGATACGGTAGTTATTAATAAGAACTTAATAGGTGTCCATAGGGCGTTTATAGATAGGTTAAAGATTTATATTATAGGCATATCGGCGCAATAGGTTATTAGGTTTGCTTTTAAATCACATTTAGGCCATATTTAAATCGCATTTAAATCGCAGGCATATTGGCGCAATTGTTTAGTTAATTAGACTATAGGCATATTAGCATAGTTAGTAATTGGGTTTAGGGGTTTAGGGTAGCAGTATAGTACTAGTATATCCTTCCTAGTTGATTTCGTCTCTCCTTATATAGCTTAGTATTAGTTAGGGTCGTCGCAATACTAGTCTAGGGTATTAATTAGGGTTATTACAGCACTATCCTAGGGTATTAATTAACTTCGTTCCTTACAGCGTTACGGCTAAGTCTTAATTAATGTCGTTCTCTGTAGCACTAAGCAGTTTTAGCTAAGGTCGTTCTCCACAGTACTAGGCAGTCTTAACTAAGGTCGTCTCTGCAGCTTATATAACTCTATATTAGTTAAAAAAGTTAAAGAGGTAAGATATTCTAAAGCCTTCCCAGGCACGTGTCCTTGGCCATTAAAGTTGGCATTTAATTATAACTATAGGAGACCTTCTAGCTGCGCGTTGTTAATATATTAAGCTAGGGGTGTTTAACGCAAGTCCTTAAGGACCTATAGAATAGGGTGGGATATTATCTAGGCCTTCCTAAGCAAGGGAAAAGGGAGGTCTAAGTATAATACATTAACGCGTTATTGCAGACAAAGTTCCTAGGGGTTAGGTAAGCTTAGTATAATATAACAGGCTTATATAAATACTTCTAAACCAAAGCTTATAGATTACTACTATATAAGAATACTAAGCTAAGGAGAAGAAGAAGAGGAAAGGAGGCTCTAGGGGGTAATATACATAATATAGGCGGACTCTAGATATTGCGCCAAAACAGCTACAGGGGATGGTGCCCTAGCACCATTATAGGTAAATAAGAAGTCAACAATATAATAACAACTAGTAGAGTAGTTGCCCAATAGATTAACTCTAATTATATTCTAAGATTTACTATAAAGAAAAGAACTATCTAGGTAGGGACTATAGTCTTTTAAATATATAAACTGCGCCTAAAAAAAAAAGCTAAGTACGTAAGATACGCAAGGTATATTTAATACGTAATATTTCTTATAGATCCTATAGATCCTATATACCAAAACGGTAATATAATCTATTATATAACTTAGTTACCCCTTATCCTATAGTTTAACTAGTTCTAACACCTCCTACGCTAATATTACTAGTTTATCTACATCTTCCCTAAATAGCCGTACTACTACTAATATAAGGTCTGTAATACTATTCCCCTTCTCTTTATCTTTATCCTTAAAGATATCTTATATCTTTAAGTTATTTACTAACAGTATAGTATTCCTATTTTTAATTTAGTAACCTTTATTATTTCTAATACCTCCTATTAAATCCTCCACGTCTAATTATTATACACGCGTAATTTTAATAATTCTTTTACTAGGTAAAATTATACCTTCCTACTCCTATTATGCGGAGAAGAAGTTAGTATATATTATAATTATAGCTTCTTCTAGTCGCTAATCTTTCTCTTACGCTAAGTAACCTATTTTACTACCGAACCTAACAAACTACCAAGCCCAACAGCGCGAAATACACCAAAAAAACCTAAATTTTAATCTTAAATAACTTAACAATAACTTAATAATATTTTCTAAAAATTTAAATATAAGCTCTTATATGCCTATATTTGTGCTTTTTATAATATTAAAGTATGCAGTCTAGTAGTTATTAAGATATTTAAAAATGTCTCTATATTTTTTAGCCCCTAAACTCTATATCTTAACAACTACTATATAATATACTTAAATATTATAATAAACGCTAAAAGAGGCATATATAAGCTTATATTTAGATTTTTAGAAAATATTATAAAGTTATTATTAAGTTATTTAAGATTAAAATTTGGGTTTTTTGGTGTATTTAGCGCTATTAGGCTTAGTAGTTTATTGGGTTTAGTAGTAAAACAGGTTATACAAAATTAAATATATAGTTGTTCTGCGATATTAAATCTGTCTCTAACGCTTAATATATATATCTTGTTATTCTTTATAGGCGTCTAATATATTATCTAATATATTATAGGGTTTTAGATTTAATCCGCTACTAAAAAGCTTAACAGTAAACTATTAACTACCCTTAAAGAACTGCGCCGTACTTATATAGTAAAATTAAAAGCTGTATATAGAGGAGGAAGGGAGACGCGCAAGAGGCCAGCAAAGATAATAGTGAGAGAGAGAAAGGAGCTAAAGTAGAGCATAAAAGAATGCCAGGAAACTATCTACCGCAATATAATACTGGTTGGACCAACGCTGGAGAGGTATATAGGAGTTAAAGGCATAGAGGCTGACTCAGGCAAGAGGAACCTAAGCTATAGCATAGTTAACGCCATGGGGGGTAAATACTTAAGGGCTCTAAGAAGGCCTAATAAAGGCAGAAAATATAATAGCAATACTCTTAAGAATAGGAATAATAGGACTAAAAGATTGGCTCTACTGGGTAGGTATCTTAGTAGGTAGCCTAAGATGTAAATATAGCTGGCTAAGATAGACACCAAAATATATAATACTACTATACCCCTTACGCACCAACTGAGAAGCAATGCTCTTAGTAGCTGGCACAGAGAACTATAATACACTACTCTTAATATAAAAAGGTCTTAAGGCGGTTACCTAATAGCTTATTAGCCAAAATATGCTAGACCAGTTTTAGGTTGCAAAGGAAATGGCAATAAAAGGCAAAGGGGCGAGCAATAGGCGCCCGCTACGAATCCTAGATCTCTATTCGATATAATCTTTATTAGTGTTCTATATCTTATAAATACTTCTTTAATATAGATTCTAGCTATATCCTCCGCTGAGATTTTTTCTATACACGCTATAAAGTAGCCTTACTTAATTAGCTTATCTACTATTATAAGGATTACGTTATACTCTTATTCGGTAATAGGGTTCTTTAACTGTAGTAACTTTATAATAAAGTCCCATAACATATATGGCTTATGCCTTATTGGTTTATTTCTTTATAACTTATCTCGCTAGTCTCCAGATTCTATTAATAATATATTCCTCCTAAAGTCTTAATACTAAGCTTATAGCTCTATTATGTCCTTAAGTCATTTCCTTATAAAATTCCTTTATAAGTTCTTTTATAATTAACTTTAGAATATACGTCGCTTCTCTATTTTTGTAGTTCTTGTAGTTTAGGTCCTCTTATTATATTTCTAAAATTCTTTAAAACTATACACTTTTTAGTGCCTTATAGGTCTGCTCTTATATTGCTGCTAGTTTAGGATAATTATATCTAATTAATCTATCTTCGTCTTTTCGTAATATAGCGCCTAATAGTTTCTTTTTATCTTATAGTTCTGCCTTTCTGCTAAGTATATCTACTCTTCCGTTTTTAGTACCCTTAGTATACTAAATTTCAAAGTAATATTCTATAACGTGGTTTATAAACAAGCTGGCAATATAAGCGAGCTAACAACCTCAAAACTTACCAAAAATTAGAAAAATCGCACTTTAATATCTCAATAACTACGTAATAATAATTGATGTAAATTTAATAGCGGCCTATTAATATAATAACTAACTTATATTTGAAGTATTGAAAATTTTATATTAGTGGAAGTAGGTTAAATAGAAAAAGTAAGGCAATTCCGTCCCCACTTTCCTATTTAACCTACTTCCGCTTATATAATATTTCTAATACTTCCTATATAAGTTAGTTATTACATTAATAGGCCGCTCTTAAATTTGTATTAATTATTATTAAGTATTTGTTAAGATATTAAAGTGCGATTTTTTCAATTTTTGGCGATTTTTGAGGTTGTTAGCTCGCTTATATTGCCAGCTTGTTTATAAACCACGTTAAGCATTTCTACCCATCTAACTTATCTTTAATTAAGTTCTTTCGTTATTAGAAACTCTATTAGATTTTTATAATCTATTTTAACTATAAATGGTTTCTTTATGCCTTATAAGAATGCTCTCCACTTTTTAAGTACTACTATTATACCTAATAACTCCTTATTATAGATATCGTAGTTTAGTTCTAGTGGTGTTATCTTTTAACTATAACATGCTATTAGATGCTATACATCCTAGTACTTTTATAGTAAATATACTCTAAGTGCGAAGTCTAATACGTCTATTTTTACCACTGTCTCTAACTATAGTTAATAGATTTTAAGGATTGGGTCCTAGGTAAATAACTCCTTAAAGGAGATAAGAAGTATATAGCTTTTCGTATACAATGGGGACTCTTTAAATACCTAGTAATACTATTTAGCATAAAGAACGGTCCTAGTATATTTTAACAATATATTAATAATACGCTTTATAAATTCCTTAATATATTTATTACCGCGTATATTAATAATATCTTAATTTACTTATCCTTGCTTTCTAAATATTAAAAATATATTAAAATGGTCCTTAAACGCTTATAAGATGCAGGCTTATAATACGATATTAAGAAATACAAGTTCTACGTGTGACGGCTCGAACCATTGAACAAATGTCTTGACGAAGACTTGAACAAATGCTTCCAAGGTGAAGCGAACGAATGCTGTATTACGAAGATATCAAGGTGAGGAGCAAGAGATGGTGGTGAGGCCACGTCTAAATACACAAGCCAAGCCATAAGCGAATCCCTGACTAGGTGACGCGCCCCAGCGCCGTCACACTACGCGTTTAAGATTACGTACTTAGGCTTAATTATATCCCATAACAGAATTAAAATAAACCCTAAGAAAGTTGCTGCAATTATAAACTAGAAAAGCCCTAGTAACGTATAAAACATTTAAGAATTTTTAGGATTTGTAAACTTCTATTATTAATTTATTAACCACTTCTTAGAAATTGCCTGGCTATTGGTAAACCTAATAAAGAAGAATATAAAATTTAAATAAACCGCTAGATGCGAACAAGCCTTTAATAACTTAAAATATTACTTTATAACTACTCTAATTCTTACCTACTTTAACCCTAACCTTAAATATATAAAAAAAAATAGACTTATCTAATTATGCGCTAAGGGGAGTGTTATTATAATATAATAAGAATGGCGAACTATATCCAGTAGCCTTTCTCTTTTAGAAACTCGCCCCTATTAAATTAAACTACAAGATATATAATAAGGAGCTACTTATAATTATTAGATGCTTTAAACAATAGTATTCTAAGCTTAAAGAATTATTGTTTCTAATACGCGTATTAACGGACTATAAGAACTTATAGTACCTTATAACTATAAAGCAATTAATGCAGCACTAAATTTGTTAGGCTAAATACCTCTTATAATTTAACTTTAAGATTATATACTAACTGGGCAAACTTAACTAGAAACTTAATATATTAATATAATAGTTATAGGACCTACCTGCGAACGCTTTAGACGAATAGATTATAAATTAATTATAAATCTTACTGCTCCCTAAACGTTTTAAAAAACTATATCCTATATTTTTAGATATAGAACTTAATAGAAATAAATTAAAAATTAATAAAATGGGAAATAAAAATTAATAGGCTAATAGAATATAAATACAAGAATAATATATAGATAGTAGATGTAATAAAACCAATTTAAATAGGAAAACAATAGTATAAAGATATTACACTCGCTAAATACGAAAATTAAAATAATCGATTATACTATTAATAAAAGATAGTAGTTCCGAATTCCAAACCTTTATAATTTAAGATACTTAAATTTATATATAACTCCCCTATAGTAGGGCATCCTAGCCATATAAAAACCTATAAGATTGTTTAATAAGTATACTACTAGCCTATAATGCACAACTATGTATAAAAATATATTTAAGTATATAGGATATATATATATTTAAGTATATAGGATATATATATATAGAGAAAGACCTTTTATATAAAGAAGTAAGGAGTACTTTAACCGCTACTAATTCCAATATAAAGATAGCGCGACATTTTAATTAACTTTATAGTTAACTTGCCTAACAGTAATAGGTTTATAAATATTATAGTAGTCATTAACCGTCTTATAAAAATGCAATATATAATTTCCATAGACTTGATTAATATAATATTAGTAGCCGAATATTTTATTAAGTATGTCTTTAAGCTATACAGACTTCCTAACTTAATAATATCTAACTATAAAAGCCAGTTCGTTTTAGACTTCTAGTAAGCTCTATATAAACAATTAAGTATTTAAATATAACTCTTAACTATATTTTATCTGGAGATAGATAGTTAAACTAAAATTATAAACGCGATTATAGAATAATACTTATAAATATACTGCTCCTACCTATAAGATAACTAAGAAAAATAGCTGCCTTTAGCTAAGTTTACTGCAAATAATATAATATATATATTAACGGGCGTAACGCTATTCTACGCAACCTATAAATAAGACCCCTAACTTAAATTTAAACTATAGCCTAAAATTAATATAATAGGACCCACAATTAAATGGATTTAGTTAATTAATATATATAACTTCGCTAATTAAATAAAGTGTTACGGAGTAAGTATAAGCGACGATAATATATAGCAAAGTAGATATTATTAAGTTATATACGTAAACTATATAATAAAGTCAAGACGTTGCGTAGGGAGAGAAGGTAAGGAAACGGGAGGAAAGGGTATATATCGTTAGTTTGGTTGCTTAGTTAATATATATATAGAGTAGAATAGGATTTAAGTAGCAGTCCTGACAGAACTTAATAGAATTTAGTAGACCTAGCAGAATATGGCAAAATGCAGCAGATTGCCGTTAAATTACTGTAGATTGCCGTCTCGCGGTTAGTCTCTTCTTACTGCATTAGTGGAAATAGGTAGATATATATAAGGCATTATAGAGGTGTCCCATAACAGTACCCCTCCTTTAAACTCAAACTTCTGCGAGATAGGGCTATAGTAGTTCTAGGTAGAGTTTATAAAAGTCTTCTACGACTTATATAAGTCCTATATAGTTAACGAGTTCCTATAAGGGCTTAGTAAAGCCTTTCCATTTCGTAAGGTATATATATTTATATTTCCTTTTATTATACTTAATATTGTTAACTCTTTTAATAAGGTACTTATCCTTACTATCTACTTTAACTAGTAGGGGAGGGCCTTAGATCTATTTAGGTAGGGCGTCTAATATAGGGGCGGTAGGGTAGAGGACTAACATATAGAATATAGGGTAGATTTTACCCATATTAGGGAGCTTTAGTTAGTAGGTATAAGGAAAAACAACTTTTTTTTAACCTTATAAGGGCTAGCGTTCTTCTAATTAAGTTTCTTAGTAGGTCGTTTTGTGTTTAGATTTCTTATATCTAGCTAGGTAAAGTTACTAACTTAATAGGCTAGTGCTAGGGTTCGGTTCTTATTTACTGCGGCTTTATAGATAGATTGGGCCTATATTATTTCATTAGTAAGTGTTATGGGACTCCTCTATAATACCTTACACACGTCTACCTATTTCCACCTACGCAGCAAGAAGAGACCGACTATGAGATGGCAATCTAATGGTAATCTACGGCAATCTAACGGTAATCTGCCGCATTCTGCCATATTCTGCCAAGTCCACTAAATCCTGCCAAGTTCTGCTAGGACCGCTACTTAAATCCTATTCTACTCTGTGCATGTGTCGACCAAGCAACTAAACTAGCGATATATACCCTTTCTTCCCATTTCCTTACCTTCTCTCCTTACGCAACGTCTTGACTTTATTACACAGTTTATGTATATAGCTTAATAATATCTACTTCGCTATATATTATTACCACTTGTACTTACTCCGTGATACTACGTTGTGTTAAAACCTACACTCTGCCCCGCCCTATTTAAAATGCAGAATGACCTTAAAGCCCCTATAACGGCCGCTGATATTATGTCCGTACTCCGGGAACAATTGGCAGATATGCAAAAGTTCTTTATAGACGCCCTTGTATAAAACTAAGCTGCTATAGCTTAACAGCAAGCCAAATAAGAAGTATAGCACTAGAAAACAATTGAGGCCCTCTAAGAAGAAATCCGCACCCTTAAGATGTCCACGCTAAGCCCTTAAGACTGGTTGCTATTACTAGAAGCTAATACGCGGAACGCGAGCCCTAAACCAGCAATAGTTATCCCACCGGTAGAACCAACTACTGCACTATAACAATCTAAATAATTACTAGACCCTCCAATATTTACTAGTAAATAATGAGAACTCCGATTATTCCTAAGCCGGCTTAAAAATAAGCTAACTAGTAACGCTGACCGCTACCTAACTAAAGCTAACCAACTCTGTTATGCCCTAAGTTAACTAGAAGGAGATGTAGCTAACCTTATTAAACCTCTTTAACCGAACTTAGTACTAAGCCTAATTGTACTTCTTAAAGCTATATATAGTGACCCGAACCGCCAAGCTACTGCTTAGAGAAAGATAAACTATATAACTTAAGGAATAAAAAGCTTTCTAGTATACTTCTCCAAATTTAACCGTTATGTAAAAGAAACAGGCTGGAACGACTCCGCACTAATTAATAGCCTTATTAAATCCCTAAGTCCTAAACTGAAACCCTCCCTAATAGGTATAGACCTACTAGGAGCCCTTGACGCCTGCACAAACGTTATTAATAAATAGTACAATAATATACTACGTCTGACACTGAAGTCCGCTCCTTAATATAATATAATAACCCTATAAACGTTTACTAAGCTATCGTCTCAGCCTAAGCACCCCGACGCTATGGATATCGACACTGGAACCCTAGGATACGCCCCACTAGGGTCCTTTAAATAAGAACGACGCACTAAGCTAGGCCTTTGTTTTAAGTGTAGAAGTAGCTCCTACTTCTCTAACCACTGCTCCGTTCCCCTGCCCTAACGCGAATTACGAATGGCTAACACTAGCAGCTATTTACCGTATTAATCCTCTAGTTACTGTCCCTAATCTCCACCTGGTTCCAGCCCTGTATTTAGTAAGTACCACTTATAAGGACGAAGCTACAACCGATATGCTATAAGAACTCCACCCCGATTACCTTTAAAAGGAAGGTCCTGGAGCTAAGTCGCTCTCCGGGATAGCGCTGCCTTAGGATCTTATTAAATGCTTTAGATGTTACGAACTCTAACTCTTAGGATTATAGTATAACCGTTAACTGTCATCTTCGGCAGAATAATTAATAGGTTAATACTTAAGTCCTAATTAATATAGGAGCTAGCGGCATAGGATTTATTAACAAGATCTTTATATAAGATAATGGTTTTACTCTAACCCCCCTTAACCAGCATATTGACGTATTTAGATTTAATGGTAAACGCACTATCTTAGGCCGTATTACCTATGTAGTATTTCTAAGACTCTAATACCTGAACTACAAAGAACTGATTAGGCTTTTTGTTACCACCCTAGGTTACTTAGTAATCCTTAGATAACCCTGGATAAAGCTATATAAGGTAACTATTAATTGGGACAACCTTAAGCTTCTATTTACTGCCTCCTGTTATAAGTAGAAGTGTCTTATAACCCACTGCTTAGACCCCAAACCAAAATCTAGAAAATCTACTAAGATCTACTAGTCTAAGATTTCTACCGACGTCCACTAAGAACCTGGAAATAATATATAACTACACAAACTAACTCTAACTACTACATCCCAAACTAAGTAGAAGCTTAAGCTTAATATATAAAAGTACCAAAAGAACTGGTACTCTACCATAAAAAGGATACTTAAAGAACCTAAACCTAAATCTAACACTGACTCCGTACCTAACACTAAACTTAAACCCGAATAAGAAACTATATAAGAAACTAAGGACAATCTAAGTTTGCTTAACACCTTAGATATCTATATAATTAGAGCTACCCCGTTAGCACGACTTACTAAGAAACCTAAATATACAATCTTCGCTGTTATAATAGCTGATATTAAAAAGGCCTTAGCACTAAAGAAATATACTAACCCTGCTATAAAAGTACTAGTATGCCACCATAATAACCTAGAAGTATTTTTACAAAAGGAAGCTAATAAACTAGCAGAACACTAACTATATGACCATAAGATCGTACTTAAAGAAGGAAAACAGCCAGGATTTAGACCCTTATACGGAATATCCCAAAATAAACTCTAAGTGCTGTGGAAGTACTTAGACGAACACCTAAGTAAAGAATTTATTAGAGCAAGCTCTTCGCCTATAGCTATACCTATAATCTTTATTAAGAAACCTGGCGGTGGTCTACGCTTCTATATAGACTACCAAGCTCTTAACGCTATTACCATTAAGAATTGGTACCCACTCCCGTTAATTTAAGAGACACTAAACTAATTAAGTAAGGCTCGCTACTATACAAAACTCGACCTTATTTACGCATTTAACCGCCTCTATATTATAAAAGGAGATAAATGGCTTACCGCATTCCGTACTAGATATGGACTGTTTGAATACTTAGTGACGCTATTTAGCCTCACAAATGCCCCAAGTTCATTTCAATACTTTGTAAATAATACCTTATAACCTTACCTGGACGTTTTCTATACTGCTTATATCGACAATATCCTGGTATATAGTAATAACCTGGCTAAATATAAGAAATACATTAACCTTGTTCTAGAAGCCCTACGTAGAGCTAGACTACAATTAGATATAGATAAATGCGAGTTCCACAAAACAGAAGTTCTATACCTTAGACTTATTATCTCTCTAGACGGCATATAAATGGACCCAAAGAAGATTAAAGTAATTGTAAACTGGCAAGAACTTAAGAATATTAAGGATGTAAGAGCCTTTATAGGATTTGCTAATTTCTACTAATGGTTTATTAATAACTTCTCTGCCCTAGTTTCACCTCTTGTGGCTCTAATATAAAAGGATAAAGCCTTTATCTTTAATAAGGAATGCAAGAAGGCCTTTACCTATCTAAAAGTTATATTTACCACCGCACCTATACTCTAACACTTTGACCTAAACCGAAAGAGTGTTATAGAAGCTGATTTATCTAACTATGTTACTAGAGGCATTCTATCTTAGTATAATAAGGAAGGAGTACTATATCTAGTAGCATACTTCTTAAAACAATTAAGTTCAGCCAAATATAACTACGAGATCTACGATAAGGAATTGTTAGCTATTATTAGATATTTTAAATAATGGTGACCTAAACTAGAAGGCGCCAGATTTCCAATTAAGGTTTTTAGTAACTATAAGAATCTATAGTACTTTACAACCACAAAATAGCTGAGTTATTATTAAGCCCGCTAGTTAGAATATCTATCTCGTTTCTAATTCTTAATTATATACCGCCCAGGTATTTAAGGTTAAAAACCTAATGCCCTAACTTGACGTTTATAAGATATAACAGCATAGGAAGAAGCGCGCGCCTACTGTAATTAAACGCTGCTTTGCCCTAAATTATTTAATCCCCTAGCTAAGGACCTTATAGTACACGTCCTTGAAATAACTAATTGATTAATTAAGTAGATTATAGTTAATAAATACCTAAATAACGAGTTTATCCAAGAGACACTTAAGTTAATTTAAGATGGCGTTAGATGCTCCAAAAAGATCTCTTTAAGTAAATGTAAAGCTTGTGGAGAATGCTTATACTACTAGAACCGCCTAATTGTACCTAACTACAACGAACTTAAGCTTAAGCTCCTTGAACACATATATAATCTACTAGTAGCCAGCCACCTAGGCTAAGGAAAAACCCTAGAGCTGCTTTAATAGGAGTACTACTAGCCAAATATGCATGATATGACACGAAGGTACGTCTTTAGCTATCACACCTGCCGATAAGCTAAAGCCTTATATAAGAAGTATAATGGCTTTCTAAAGCCACTACCTGTTCCGGACCGAAGATAGAAGGATATCTTAATTAACTTTGTTGTTAATCTCCCCATAAGTAAAGGCTGTGCGAATATTATGGTAGTTATAGACCGACTATTTAAAATAAGATACTTGATCGCCTGCCCTAATATATTAATACCTGCCGTTGCCTAACTGTTCCTGGATTACGTATGGAAACTCTATAGACTTCCCAAAACGATTATCTCTAATAGAGGCCGCTAGTTTATCTTGGCGTTCTGGGAAGAACTAACTACCCAACTCTATATTAAAGCACTGTTGTCTACGGTATATTACCTAGAAACAGACGGTTAAACGGAACGTGCAAATGCTATAATGGAATAGTATATTTGGATATACACGTCATATTTGCAGGACGACTAGATAGACTAGCTTGCATTTGCCGAGTTTACTATAAATAACTCCGTCTTAGAAACCACAAAGGTCTCCCCGTTCCTAGCTAATTACGGCTAGTACCTGTAAATGGGTTTTAAACCCTTTAGTAATGTTTCTCGCCTAGCCTATTAGGCCTTATAAGTTGCAGAAGCAAACGAATTTATAAAGAAGATGGAAGAACTATAAGAGTTCCTTACTAACAAAATAATATGGGCCCAGTCTGTCTATAAAGCCGTAGCAAATAAGAACTAAACCCTAGCACCAGCTTACTAAATTGGTGACTTTATCTGGCTAAACGCAAGAAATCTAAATATAAAATGACCTACTAAGAAACTTAACTGGAAGAACGCCGGCCCTTATAAGGTTAAAAAAGTTGTCTCTCCTTATGCCTACCGACTAAAGCTCCCTAATACGGTTAAAATCCACCCTATATTCTATACGTCAGTCCTCCGCCCTGCCGCCCCTATATTAGACGCCCTACCTGGATAGATCCAAGACCCTCCCCCACTAGTTAAAGTAGATGGTGAGGATGAATACCTTATTAAAAGAGTTAATAATATTAAGTACGATAAACGGAAACGCAAATATATATATCTTACGAAATGGAGAGGCTTTACTAAGCCCTTATAGGAACCCGTTAACTCTATAGGACTTATATAAGCCGTAGAAGACTTTTATAAACTCTACCCAGAACTACCTCAGCCCCATCTCGCAGAAGCTTGAGTTTAAAGGGGGGGTACTGTTATAGGACTCCTCCGTAACACCTTACACACGTCCACCTGTTTCTACTTATATAGCAAGAAGAGACTAACTATAAGATAGCAATCTAATGGTAATCTACGGCAATCTAACGGCAATCTGCTGTATTCTACTATATTCTGCCAAGTCTACCAAATCCTGCCAAGTTCTGCCAGGACCGCTACTTAAATCCTATTCTACTCCGTGCACGTGTTAACCAAGCAACTAAACTAGCGATATATACCCTTTCTTCCCGTTTCCTTACCTTCTCTCCTTACGCAACGTCTTAACTTCATCACACAGTTTATATACATAGCTTAATAATATCTACTTCGCTATATA
>Ga0307507_10004104_pt1 | contig 26563 bp, 4 predicted proteins | sample 7_EM_MG_FD_207223 | JGI IMG/M metagenome (GOLD analysis project Ga0307507, IMG submission 207223) | Populus trichocarpa ectomycorrhiza microbial communities from riparian zone in the Pacific Northwest, United States - 7_EM | ecosystem: Host-associated > Plants > Roots > Unclassified | place...
GCCAACTGCATGTCAAGAAATATGCAGTTAGCTTTTAAAGTTGCCAAGTAGGTTAACTGCGTGTCAAGAAATATGCAGTTAGCTTTTAAAGTTGTCAAGTAGGTCAACTGCGTGTTATTTAACTTTTAAATGTGTCAAGTTGGTCAATTGCGTGTCAAGTTGGTCAATTGCGTGTCGAGTTGGTTAAATTGCATGTTAATTACGCGAAACGCGAAAACCAAAGTCTACTTAAATCTCATCCTGCGAATATTTTCCCGATGTAAGGCGCTCGCTAATAATATATACTAAAAGATTAAAGACGACCTCCGTGTGTCTAAACGCGACGTCTAACAATTAAAGAAGGCCGAGATTATACTTATTACTACAGTTACTAAAAGAGAGGGTATAATTAAATACCTATAATCTTAGCTTAACGAGCATATTTATAATAATACTAGATACCTCTTTACTGTATATAACGCCACCTAAGTCTCTACGCCCCCGGCAACCTTACCTACCTAATGCTTAATAAAAGGTTAGCGCCAAGTAGCTTTACCTAATGGGAACCCCTATTATAGCAGCGGCGATAATAAAAGCCACAATAATTAAACCTAAACTACCACTATAGGGTCTAATATACGCTACCCTAATCCCCTAATCTTTAAGGGTGACTATAAAGAATATAGCCACTAGAAGATGCAAATCTATAAAAAACTAACCTAGAGCGCCTGCCTTTTCCCTATAAAAGATACTAAGATTGGCTATATTATTAGATAAACAAAAGGTATCCTGTTTAATAGGCTTTTTACTTAATAGGAGACTAGCAGTCCTTAAAAGTGGTAGTCCTACTAGGAAGTTCTTAACAACCTTAACTAAATATACCGTGACTATAACTTAGTGGCCACTAGTTAAGCTAGACTACGCGTCCTAAAGATAAGTCCTACTAAATTATTTAATAAGTTCTATATTAAATTCTAGGAATACACCGGAGTTCTTACCTAAGATAACGCTAAAGACCAGGAAGATCTTCTTAAAAAAGTGACTTATTGCCTTAGTTACGCAGCCGCCAGTTATAACTATAACGATATTTATAATATAGTAGCAGCCCTATAGAAGATTAAACAACGGCTAAACTAGATTACTACTGCAAACCCCTACCTAAAGACCTCCCTATAGAAGCCCTCCAGACCTATTAAACTACTAACACCTACTACCCTAAGCAACACCACTGGTCCTAATATCGACCTCTCTATACTAGCCTTCCTAAAGAAGCTACTAGACGGAGAGCATAAGCTACTCTGGAAGCTAAGGCGTTGCTATAAATGCCGTTAAGAAGGCTATTATAGCTATAGCCCAAACTGCCTAATGGCTAGGTTTAGTAGCTGCTATTAAATACCTAACCCTATACTCTAGACACTAAATACATCACTACACGCCGCTACCGCACAAGACGAAAATGTAATAATAGTAGTAGAATTAGACGTGGAAGCGGAAAATATAAAGTCCTAGCCCTAAGTTATAGGTTAGGACACTCCAACAATAGAGGGATCTATATATTAGCTTACTTAATAGATAGCTTAATAAGAATAGAAGGATAGAAGTAAATAGTCTTACCTATAGAGGGAACTACCGCTAAGAAATAATATAAAACCCATTCTATAATTAACTGCGGAGCTACTAATAAATTTATAGATACCTAATTTATGCGCACTTATAACCTACCTACCTTACCCCTTGCCAAAGCCCGCGCCATATAACTCGCTAATAGTAGTTGCACTATACAAAAGATTACCTATATGGCACAACTCTACCTAAATATAAATGGACACTAGGAGGAGCTTTAGGCCTATATTACACCACTTATAAACTACCCTATTATCCTTAGAATAAACTGGCTTAAATAATATAACCCTGCTATTAACTAGCAAAAGAGAGAAGTAACCTTTAACTCTAAATACTGCAGAGAGACTTGCCTAGGGTATAGCCTAGCCGCCTCTATCTACTCCCCAGAATATTAACCTAAGGAAACCCTTATTACCCCACCCACAACTAACTACCACTATATAAGCGCCACGGCCTTCTACCGTATAGTATATAGGAAAGGCTAGACCGTTACTACAGCCTCCTAATTATGACTATATAAGCTTAATAAAGATTAGGACCACGTCCTCTATAGTAATAGGATAGATATAGTTAACCTCCTAGAAAATAATACCCCTATAGAACTCTACGGACTTTTACCCTTAGACTTTAAGAAGTTTATAAAGCTTAAAAAAGGACTTACTAATAAGGAACTCCGTAAGCTCCTCCTTAAGAGATACCATGACTTTATTAACATATACTTATAAAAGAGCGTAGATATACTCCCCCTACATTAACCTAATAACTATGCTATTAATATTAAATAAGGAAAAACGCTGCTATATAAGAGACCCTACCTAATATTAAAAGATAAACTCCTAGTTATTAAAAAGTATATTAACGAGCACCTTAACAAAGAGTCTATTTATCCTAGTATATCCCCAGCAGCTGCCCCTATCCTCCTTACTAAAAAGCTAGGAGGAGGTATTTAATTCTGCGTTAACTATAGAGGACTTAACGCTATCACAATCAAAAACTAATACCCTATACCGCTTATACGCAAGACCCTTAAACGGCTTAGCTAAGCTAAAATCTATACTAAGCTTAATATTATCGCCGCCTTTAACTGCCTCTAAATACGGGAAGGTAATAAATAAAAAACTATATTTATATCGCGCTTCGGCCAATTCAAATACACCGTTATGCCTTTCGGCATATGCAACGGCCTAGGCAGCTTCTAAAGCTATATTAATAACGCCTTATAGAACTACCTTAATAACTTCTACTCCGCGTATCTAGATAATATACTTATTTATAGCAACGACCCTTTTAAGCATACTAAGCACGTTTAAAAGGTCCTATAGCGCCTTAGAGATGTAGGACTTTATATTAATTTAAAGAAGTGCGAATTCTTAGTTACAGAAGTAAAATACCTTAAACTAATTATTACTACTAAGGGTGTCCGTATGGACCCTAAAAAAGTATACACAATTACTAGATAGCAAATCCCTACCTATATTAAGGATATATAAGCCTTTCTTAGTTTTGCTAACTTCTATTAGAAATTTATATACAACTTCTTAGGTATTATAGCACTACTTATAGCAATAATGCGAACAAAGGGCCTTTCTATAAAAGGAAGAAAAATATATCTATATTTTATCTAGACACCTAAATGTAAGAAGGCGTTCCAAGACTTAAAAGATGCATTTACTAAAGTACTTATCCTAGCTTACTTTATACTAGGATAATAACTCTATCTTAAAACTAACTTCTTAGACTACGTTAACGCGGGCGTCCTCTTTTAGATAGGTAATAACGGTCTCCTCTACCTAGTTACATTCTACTTATCTAAGCTTATACTATAAGAATGTAACTATAAGATCTATAATAAGGAACTTCTTATAATTATATAAGCATTTAAAGAATTCTAACTAGAAATCTCCTTAGCAGAACCTAACCAGCTAACTAAAGTCCTTATAGATTATTATAACCTTAAGTACTTTATAACTATAAAGTAACTAAATTAACGTTAAGCACGCTAGAATAAATTCCTCTCTAGTTTTAACTTTAAAATCGTATATAGGCTAGGAGTATAAGGTACTAAGCCCAATAGCCTAATACGCCGTTTACAAGACCTTCCTTAATTAGAAGATAACCCTTATAATTAATTCTAACAATAAATAATTCTAAAAGCATAAAACTTAGCCCTAGGTATACTATCTAAGACAGAACCAACTGCCCCTTAGCTTTATATTATAGAACTAGAGTTACCCCCCAAAATTAATAAACTTATTATTGTAGTATATAACACCTCTATTAACCTATTACTGTATTAACTAATTACCGCAAAGATCGCCAGTACCTATATACTACCTACTAACCTCTAAAGCTTAGGCTAGATTAATATGGTAGCCTTAGAAGTAAAAGAGAATAGGCTCTATTATAGAGGCTATCTATTTATCCCTAACTTAAAAGACCTATAACGGCAACTAATCTAAATGGCCTATAACTTCTAATTAAGCGGCCACCTAGGTAAAGGAGGAACCTATAAGCTCCTTAGCCAATACTACTTCTAGCCTAAAATAATAGACTTAGTTAAATGCTTTATAAGCGCCTACCACGGCTATAAACGTGCTAAAGCATTTTATATAAAGTACCAAGGACTGCTATATCCTCTACTAGTACCTATACGCCGATAGGTAGATATCGCCATAGATTTCATTATTAACCTACTACCTTATAAACGACATAGCCAAACCTATAAGAACATCCTTATAATAATATACCAACTTATAAAAGAACGTCACTACGTCCCAACTAAAGGCATAGCTGTAAGCAATATTGCCAATACCTTCCTCCACAAAGTCTACTGACTATATAGGCTACCTAACTCTATCACATCTAACTAAGGCACGCAATTTGACTCTAATATATAGAGGCGAATCTGCTAACGCCTTAGTATCTCCGTCAAGATATCTATATCCTTTTACTACGAACCTGCGGGACAACCGGAAAACGCTAACGCTAGTATAAATGTGTACTTACGACAGGTAGTTGCCTATAGTTAGGATAACTGGGTAGACCACCTTCCACTAAGTAAATTTATAGCAAACAATTACATCTTAGCCACTACAGGACTTACCCCATTCTTTATAAATAAAGGATATTACCTATAATCTAGTATAGAACCACTAGAGCCTATTAATAAGAAACTGCTATATAGAAAACGCCTTAAAATGCTACTTGCCAATTAATATATAGACCATATAAAAGACCTACTTAACTACTACAAAGAAGAGATGGCTTGGGCCTAAGTAAAACAAGCTTACTTTACTAACCGTTATAGAATACCACTACCTAAAATACGTGTTGGCGACTGGGTATAGTTAGATACATATAATATCTCCATACAGAGACCTATAAAGTCACTTAATTATAAGAACCTTAGCCTCTACCAGATTAAATAAGTTATTAATAGAGGAGCTATATATAAACTAGAGCTCCCGCCTGCCTTAGCCACCTGTAGGATATAGCCTATGTTTTACCTATAGCTACTACACCTTTACTAGCCTAACCCTCTACTAGGACAAATACAGCCTAAACCCCTACCGGTACTAATCCAAGATAAGAACAAAGACGAGAACTATAAAGAGTGGACCATTAAACAAATTATTAACTCTAAATACTTTAGCAAAGGCAGAGGACGGCGGCTCTACTATAAAGCTACCTATATAGGATTCAACATAGATTAGCCAGAATGGCAACTATAAAAAGATTTTAAAAACGCAAAAGATTTAATTAGTAATTTCCACTACACAAACCTATAGAAACTAGGCCTAAGCAGAGATTTCGTACCCAATCCCCTATAGGAGCCGTCACAGCTAAATTATTATACATTACCGTTACGTAACTACTCCAATAAGATGTTAAGGAACTTTAACCGCCGGTTAAAGTTGTCTAATTGGTTAGATTCTAGACGCTAAGGAGAAGCTAGCCAATTAGGATTTTCTATCCCCAGGATAGAAAATCGCTATTAGCTCGCTTGCTACTAGCGCCTTAGCAACAACCTTACACCCTACCAAGTCCTCCTTTCCTTCCATAGCCTAGTACCTTCGCATAGTAGCAACCCACAAGCTTTAAGTCAGAAGCACCTATACGAGCCCGTTATACCTATAACGATATTTCTTCTTCTAGATATCCCAAGCATTCCCCCCTATATGTATATAGTAACCACAGCGTCGCCGGAGCTCCGCCTCAATAGGAGGGGGGGTAGTGTCACGGAACCCGACCGCAGGGGCCTCTATAGGAGAACCCCGTACTCTTGCGTACACCTTGCGTACAGCTTATGTCAGCTACGCGAGGGTATATCACCTCCTTACGCCCTCGACCCTTACGATCGATTGCGCAACGTCTTGTAGACTCCTTGAATACATATGCTTTGTAGCCATTACCCCCGTCCCGTGACAAGAACTTAGACTAAAGGATAGATTAATTCTAAGAGTTATTAAACCACTATATAGTGTCCCAGAAGCTAGTAACTATTAGTTTAATATATACTACCGTTACTACCTTAATAAGCTATAGATAAACTAATTAATATAAGGTAAGGATATAGATAGGGAGTTTAATAATAGAATAATAGGGTATATTATATAGATAGACAAATCCTTAAGGGAAAAGGAGGAGTCTATGTGCAAGGTAAGGAAGGGTTTTCCCTAAGTATGTGTATCGTATATGCCTTACGGGTAAGTTACCCTTAGGTTGCCTTAGGGTCGCCTATACCTTATAGCTATATAACTATCTACTTAGGTTTCACCTAATAATGCCCCCCCCCTTTAAAAAGGATTGTCCCCAATCCTCTATATACTTAAGCCTTAATAAAACCCTATAAAAACCTTAATAAGGAAAAAAAATTAGAGGGGAAAGAGTGTCTTAATTTTGCGTATAGAGAGATAGGAAGTACATATACGCGGCGCGAGGATATTAAGGAACTTTAATCGCTGGTTAAAGTTGTTTAATTAGTTAAATTTACATTACTAAGACTCCCTATATTTAACTAAGCTAATAGTAATTTTCCATCCCTAAAATAAAAAATACTAATTAGTCTGTTTAGGGCTTGCCTAAATTTAATAGACCATTAAAAATATTCTAAAAGATTGCTTGTGTAGATAGGTCGCTAGTACCTTACGGGTAGGTTATAGGTTATTTATATATAGCCAGATTTGTAGACAGCAAAGCTATATACTTATTAAATCCACCACTAACCTATACTTTAGCCTTATATATTATCTATATAGTATATACATAGAATAGTGTATAAGTTATAAGTATAGGTTACTGCTAGCAGGTTACTAGTAGGTTTTAAACCCCGGTTAAATAGACCTATTCTCTAATATAATAATTTGCTAGGCTGGTATAGAGTAACGGACTAGGTCTAAGAAGGGTGCTTTTTAAATTAAGATTTGTTAGTATACGCCGTAGCTTTGCCTATAAGTTGCCTGTAAGTTACTAGTATAGCTAGGTTGCGTCAGAGTGTGGCTTATATAGGATATTAATTAATTGCGCTTTACCCTATATATATACCGCAGTTCCTATTACAAGCGTTGCTTATTTTTTAATCCCTTAAGATATTCTCTGCTCTACTTTAGTGCAGGTTATATCTTAGTAGCGGCGCTTGCTTTTTGCCTGTGCTTTAGCTATAAGGCTAGGGTATTCCGCTTGCGGTACTTATCTAGCAATTATTAATAATTCTTAAGTTCTATCTTATATTTCTATTTATTATACTTATTTAGCCATCCTAACCATTTAATAAGATACTATAGTTGCCTAGCATAATTCTAGTAGGCAATAATTACTTTTACTTCCTAGCTGCCTTCCTTAAGCTCTTTCACTGCTAGGGGTTAAACCCTAGGGCGTGACTTATAAGGCTTTAGTAAGGAGATATAAAAGACCAGATAGAGCCGTGCTATAGTAGGTAGAGGCTCTAGCTTATATACTTGCTACCCTATACGCTATAGGATTTAAAACAGTCCTATAAACTTGCTATTAAGCTTTTTATAGGGACGTTTTATATAGATATTTTTAAAAGAGAGTAGGACTTGTTTACTAACGGCGAAATGCTTAGCCAGATAGTAACGATTATAATATTTTGCCTAAAGCTATTAGGCGTGTATTATTAATGCCGCCACTACCTTATATATAAGGCGTAGGCGTTATAGATACGTCTCTATAAGTTTAATATTTATTAATTTAGGCCCCTTCCTACCTTACTGGGCGTCTTAGATACCATCTAGGACTCTATTTAGAACATTTAGCAGCTAGCTATAGGCGAGCTTAATAGGGGAACACTTTATTATAGTATAGACCTTAGAGTTATAGGTAAAGGCTGCTTTATTAAGTAGGGAGGCCTAATTAGATTATTCCCAGTTTGTAAATATATATAGGTATACCTTAAGCTCTTAGTTTTAGCGTTCTATCTAACTATCTACTTATAGGTGGAATGTAGTACTAAGCCTATACTAAATGCGGAGATAGTAGTATATAGTACTCTAGTACTTGCTTATAAATACGCTACCCCTATTAGAGATAATATTATCTAGGGGCCCTATTTATACAAAGACTCTAAATAAAAGTTCTGCGAGTTATATAGCATTAATTGTTTTACGCACTAGATAATAGCGCACTAGCTTTATAAAATGGTCTATAAGAATAAGGACAGAGTTGCACTTTATATTATTAAGAGTCTTAGACTTAGGGAGATCCGTAATAAAGTTAAGTAAATAATATTACTAGGCTTGGGTGGGGATTTAAAGAGACTATAGTTTACTATAGGGTTTATAGTGGCGCAATTTATAGCGTTAGTAGGTATTATGGTTATCTAGGTATTTATAGAGATCTTTTATAAGACCGTTCTAAGCGTGCTTCTACGCGATTACTTTATAGGTACGGTTAAATCCATAGTGGCCACCTATAGGATTGTCATGATTCTGCTTAAGGATCTCCTATTATAGTGGTATGCAATTTAGCACTTAGACCTTATTGTTTTACCTTAGGAGTCCTTAATTATTAAGGGTATAGTTCTTGTTACTAGTAGGAACCTATTCTTAGGTTAACTAATTATATATAGAGTATGTAAAGGCGTCTCTTTTTTATACTCTATAAATAAAATTAACTAGTAACTTAGGGGGGGGGGGTTCTATAAACGCCGTTTTGGCTAAGGCAGCTATTACTACCTCTTACTATAGCATAAGACTCTGCGTAAAGTTGGTGCTAGTAAAGTAATATATAATACGCAGGTAACTTACTAGGTTATTATAGGGGACTGTTGCCTAGGCTAAGGGATCTTCCCTAGGGTTAAACGCTATTAGGCTAGTTAAGGAGGTCTTAAAGAGAATAGTAGGACACCCTAGTCCGCCAGCGCTATATTCGCGAGGGTTACTTACATACTATATATATGCTACTTACTAGTTTGGTATAGTAGCACTAGGGCTGCCCATAAGGCCTATAACCCGCAACTTTTGCTATAATATAGGCAGTATAGCATTAAGGACTGTCCTCTTACTACTATTTTTAAAGCCTTTAGTATAGTCTAGGTACTGGGATAGTGTGTTAGCGGGATTTGCTTTGCCTAGCTTATATTTAATCTTAAAATTAAACTTAGCCAGTTTTTTGGTGTACTAGGCCTAGCGAGAAAATAAGCTCTTTATAGTTATAAAGTACTTAAAATTGTTATAATTACAGAGCACGCGCGTTATATATACGGCGTGCTTAAGGTAGGGGCACCATATCTTAAAGCATTACACTATAGCGAGTAGCTTCTTATTATACGTATTATACCACACTTCTAAGCCAGTAAGCTTCTAACTATAATAAGCAATTAGGTACTAGTAGAGTTAATCTCCTTACCTAAAAGGTTATAGAAGTATACCGCTATAGGCATAATTAGAAGCGTTAGTAATTACTATTAGGGGTAGATTAGGATTAAAGTAGTAAAGTAGAGGAGCCTATATAAATATAGTGCGTAGCTTATAAAATACCTACTAAGCGTTATTAGGCTAGGACTAAGGTTAATACTATTTAGTAGGCCCTTTCTTATACTTCTGCTTCTTCTTCTTCTCCCTATCTAATGTTAGGTCGCGATATACCTATATAAGATATATATATAGGGGGTATATAGTATCCGAGTAGTTCCAGATAAATCGCCTATAGAAGTTGGTGAAGCTAAGGAAGACTTGGATGTCCTATAGAACTTAGGCTTAGGCCATTTCTTAATAGCTTTTACGTGGGCAGGATCTATTATAATACTATTAGGTGTAATGATAAAGCCTAGAAACTTAATATTTTTAGTATAAAAGATATATTTTAATAGTTTAGCGTATAGGCCCTAAGCGCAGAGCTGTTGTAGTACCTGCTTAATATACTTAATGTCCTTATCCTTATTATTTAAGTAGATAAAAATGTTATCTAGATAAACTATATAGATAGTATCCACTAGGGTCCCTAGAGCCTTTTAAATATAGCTTTAGAAAGTTATAGGGGCGTTAGTAAGACTAAAGGGCATTACTAGGTACTTAAAGTAACTATAGCGTATCTTAAATACGGTTTTCCATTTATCTCCCTTTTTAATATAGATCCTATAATGCGCACTATAAAGATCTAGCTTTATAAATATCTTTATGTAGCTAAGCCTATTAAAGAGTTTGCCGACTAGTAGTAGGGGGTACTAGTTCTTAATTGTAATCTTATTTAGGTGTCTAGAGTTAATATATAGCCGTATTATACCTTTTGCTTTTAGTATAAAGAGAATAGGCGCTCTAGTAGGTGACTTACTAGGCCTAATCCAGCCCTTTTTAAGAGCACTCTCTAGGTACTCCTATAAGATCTATAACTCTTTTTATAAGAGGTTATAGATAGGCATTTATAGTAGCATCTTGCCTTCTTTTAAGTTAATTATATAGTTATACTTAGAGTTCTAAGTTAGTATACTTACTAGCTTATTAGAAAAGATATTAATTTCTTCTTTATATATATCTAGTAGGCTAGGGTCCATAGAGGTTAAAGTAACTATTATATGGTAGTATGCTTTTAGGAGCTAGTAAAAATAAGGGTGCGGCTGATATATATTTTATAGGTATACTCGCACTAAGAGTATATATAGCTCTACTGTAGTATACTTAATGGTTTTAGGGTTTTAATTACCTCCCCCCTAAGTTAAGGTAATCTACGCTAGCACTAGAGGGTCTCTATAAGGCTATTGCCTAAGTATATAGTAGGGAGTAGGCAAGCCGAGCATGAGTTATAAGGAGAGTTGATAGAAGAGGACGATATGGTAATGAGGATAGGTATGGCAATATCTTATACGGAGAGAGACGAACCGATAAGGAGGGAAAGGGCTGTAGGCCTAAGGAGCTTATAAGGAGGTGCTAAGGGCTAGCCGAAGGCTAGCCTTAGCAGCTCCTAAGAGCCCCTAGGTGTATACCTAAGTAAGGGTCTAAAAGATCCCTTATAGTCTCTATAGGTACTCGCTGCCAATAATAATAGGTCCTTTATTATATTTATAATCAGTATCTCTATATTTAGAGGGTCTGCATAGGTACTCGCTATTAGTAATAATAGGCTCTCTATTATATTTATAACCGGCGTAAAAAAGGAGTCCTCTGGCTATAGTAAATAGACTATTTTACTAGTCTTAATATCTATTAGAAGTGTATTAAGGGTAACTATTTAGAGGCGGTAAGGTCTAAAGTACCTTAGACAAATTATCTAGAATAAAAGCTAATTAATAGATCTGCTTCTACAAGCCAATCCTATCTAAGGACTATATTATAACTATTAAATAAGCCACTCTAAAAGATTTAGGGGCTGATAGTGTAAGGGGTACCTTAGGAGTGTCACGGGACACCTCCGTGACACCCTCCACCTATTTCCACCTATTTCCACCTATTTCCACCAACGCAGCAAGAAGAGACCGACCACGACGAGACGGCAATTTGCCGGCAATCTACGGCAATCTGACAGCAATTTGCCGCATTCTACTATATTCTGCCAAGTCCACTAAATTCTATCAAGTTCTGCCAGGACTACTACTCAAATCCTATTCTGCTCCATGCACATATTGACTAAGCAACTAAGTTTATAATATATACCCTTTCTTCCTATTTCCTTACCTTCTATCCTTACGCAACGTCTTAATTTCATTACGCAGTTCATGTACATAGCTTAATAATATCTACTTCGTTATATATTATTACCGCTTATTCTTGCTCCGTAACACTACGTTACATTAACCTTATATACTACCCTCCGACGACCCTAAAGCCCCCGTAAAAACCGCCGGTATTATATCCGCACTCTAAAAATAATTAGCAGAGATATAGAAGTCCTTTATAGACGCCCTTGTATAGAACTAAGCCACTTTAACTTAACAACAAGCCGAACAAGAAGCATGATACCTATAAATAATTAAGGACCTCTAAGAAGAAGTCCGCATCCTTAAGATGCCCACACCAGGGCCCTAAGACCGAACGCCTTCTCTAGAGACGAACACGCAGGACGAGAGTCCCAAACCTATAATAGCTATTTACCCCAAACTGACTACCACACTGTAACGATCTAAATAACTACTAGACCCTCCAATATTTACTGGTAAATAATAAGAACTCTAATTATTCCTAAGCTAGCTTAGAAATAAGCTAACTGGTAATACTAACCACTACCTAACTAAAGCCAACCGACTCTGTTACGCCTTAAGTTGACTAAAAGGGGACGCAGCTGACCTTATTAAACCCCTTTAACCAAACTTAGTATAAAGTCTAGTTGTACTTCTTAAAGCTATATATAGTAACCCGAACTGCTAAGCTACCACTTAGAGGAAGATAAACTATATAACTTAAGGAACGAAAAGCTTCCTAGTATACTTCTTTAAGTTTAACCGTTATATAAAGGAAATAGGCTGGAATAACTCCGCACTAGTTAATAGCCTTATTAAGTCCCTAAGCCCTAAACTAAAAACCTCCCTAATAGGTATAGACCTACTAGGAGCCCTTAACGCCTGCGCAAACATTATTAATAAACGGTATAATAATATACTACGCCTAACACCAAAGTCCACTCCTTAATATAATATAATAGCTCCGCAAATGTCTATTAAGTTATTATTTTAGCCTAAGTACCCTAACGCTATAGATATTAATATAGGGACCCTAGGGTACGCTCTACTAGGGTCCCCTAAATAAAAATAACGCATTAAGCTAGGCCTTTGCTTTAAATGCGGAAGTAAAGATTATATTTTAAAATACTACTCCGTCCCTATGCCCTAATATAACTTATAAACAGCTAACACTAACAACTGTTTACTGTATTAATCCTCTAGTTACCGTCCCTAATCTTTACCTAGTTCCAGCCCTGTATTTAGTAAGCACTATTTATAAGGATAAAGTTATAACTAATGTTCTATAGGAACCCCTTCTCGCTTACTACTAAAAGGTACGTCCTAGAGTTAAGTTGCTCTTTAGGATAGCTATATTATAGAATCTTATTAAATGCATTAGATGTTACAAACCCTAACTCTTAGGATTATAATATAACCGTTAACTGCCGTCTTTAGTAGAAGGGTTAATAGGCTAACGCTTAAGTCCTAATTAATATAGGAGCTAGCGGTATAGGATTTATTAATAAGATCTTTATGTAAAACAATAGGTTTACCCTAACACCCCTTAACCGGCATATTAATGTATTTGGATTTAATAGCAAACGCACTATTTTAGGCTGTATTACTTATATAGCGGCCCTAAGACTCCAATACCTAAACTATAAAGAATTAATTAAGCTCTTTATAACTACCCTAGGTTACCTAATAATTCTTAGATAACCCTAGATAAAGCTATATAAGGTAACTATTAATTAGGATAATCTTAAGCTTTTATTTACCGCCTCTTATTATAAGTAGAAGTGCTTTACAACTCGCTGCCTAAGCCCTAAACTAAAATCTAAAAAATCTACTAGAATCTACCAGTCTAAAATTTCCACTAACGTCCACCCTATACCCAAGAAATCCACCTAATTCTACCTACCTAAGAATTCCACCAAATTCCACCAACACAAGATTTCTACCAATATTTACTAAGAACCTAAAAATTACACCAAACCACACGAACCGATCCTGATTACTATACCACCCCAAACTAAGCAGAAGCCTAAGCCTAAGCTTAATATATGAAAGTACTAGAAGAACTAGTATTCTACTATAAAAAGGATACTTAAAGAACCCAAACCTAAGTCTGACACTAACTCCGTATCTAATACTAAACCTAAAACTATATAAGAAACTATATAAGAAACTAAGGATAATCTAAGCTCGCTTAACACCTTAGACATCTATATAATTAGAGCTACTCTGCTAGCATAACTTGCCAGGAAACCAGAATATATAATCTTTGCTGTTATAATGGCCGATATTAAGAAGGCCTTAGTACTAAGGAAGTATACTGACCCTGCTATAAAGGTACCAGTAGAGTACCATAATTATTTAAATATATTCTTATAAAAGGAAGCTAATAAGCTACCAAAACGCCGTCTATATAATTATAAGATTATAGTTAAAGAAGGAAAACATCCTAGATTTAGACCCTTATATAGGATGTCCTAAAACAAACTCTAAGTACTATGGAAGTACTTAGACGAATATCTGGATAAAGGATTTATTAAAGCAAGTTCCTTGCCTATAGTCGTACTAGTAATCTTTATTAAGAAACCTAGCAGCAGTCTACGCTTCTATATAGACTACTAAGCTCTTAATGCTATTACTGTTAAGAACTAATACCTAATCCTATTAATTTAAGAGACACTAAACTAATTAAGTAAGACTCGCTTCTATACAAAGCTTAATATTATCTATACATTTAACCACCTCCGTATTGCGAAAGGAGATGAATGGCTTATTGCATTTCGTACTTAATACGGATTATTTGAATACTTAGTAATGCTATTCGGCCTTATAAATGCCCCAAGTTTATTCTAACACTTTATAAATAATACCCTACGCCTATACCTAGACATCTTTTATACTACTTATATTAACAATATCTTAATATACAGTAATAATCTGGCTAAATACTAAAAATATATTAAACTAGTCCTATAAGCCTTGCGCGGAGCTGGCCTATAATTAGATATAGATAAATATAAGTTCTATAAAACGGAAGTCCTATACCTTAGACTTATTATTTTTATAGACGGCGTGTAAATGGACCCTAAGAAAGTTAAAGTAATTATAAACTGGTAAGAACCTAAAAACGTTAATGACGTAAGGGCCTTTATAGGATTCGCCAACTTCTACCAACGGTTTATTAATAACTTCTCCGCCTTAGTTTTACCCCTTATAGCCTTAACCCAAAAGGATAAAGCCTTTATCTTTAATAAAGAATGTAAGAAAGCCTTTGCTTATCTAAAGGTTATATTTATTACTACACCTATACTCTAACACTTTAACCTAGACCGAATAAGTATTATAAAAGCTAGCTTATCTAATTATGTTACTAGAGGTATTCTGTCTTAATACAACAAGGAAGGAGTATTATACCCTATAGTATGCTTCTTAAAATAACTAAGCCTAGCTAAATATAATTATAAAATCTATAATAAGGAATTATTAGCTATTATTAGATGCTTTAGGTAATGGCAACTAGAACTAGAAGGAGCTAAATTCCTAATTAAAATCCTTAGCGATTATAAGAACTTTACAACCATAAAATAGCTAAGCCACTGTTAAGCCCACTAGTTAGAATATCTATCCTATTTCCAATTCTTAATTATATATCGCCTAGGCGTTTAAGGCTAGAAGCCTAATGCCCTAACCTAATGTTTATAAGACGTACTAGCTTAAAAAGAAGCGCGCTTCCACTATAATTAAACCCTACTCCGCCCTAAGCTATTTAAACCCCCTACTAAAGATCTTATAGTATACGTCCTTAAAATAACCAATTAACTGATTGAATAGATTATAGCTAATAAATACTTAAATAATAAGTTTATCTAAGAGACGCTTAAGCTAATTTAAAACAGCGTTAGACGCTCTAAAAAGATTCCCTTAAGTAAATATAAAGTCCACAAAGACCGCTTATACTACTGGAACCGCCTAGTTGTCCCTAACCACAATAAACTTAAGCTTAAGCTCCTTAAACATGTACATAACTTACCAGTAGCCGGTTACCTAGGCTAAGGAAAAACCCTAAAACTACTCTAATAAGAATACTACTGGCTAAATATGCATAATATAATATAAAAGTATGTCTTTAGCTGCCATACCTGCCAATAAGCTAAAGCTTTGCATAAGATATATAACGGCTTTCTAAAGCTACTGCCTGTTCCAGACTAAAGATAGAAGGATATCTTAATTAACTTTGTTATTAAGCTCCCTAGAAGTAAAGGCTGTATAAACATTATAGTAGTTATAGACTAACTATCCAAAATAAGACACTTAATCGCCTGCCCTAATATATTAATACCTACTATCGCCCAACTGTTCCTAGATTATATATAAAAACTCTACGGACTTTCTAAAACAATTATCTCTAATAGAGGTAGCTAGTTTATCTCTATATTCTAGAAAAAACTAACTACCCGGCTCTATATTAAAGTACTATTATCTATAACATACTACCTAAAAACGGATGGTTAAATGGAATATGTAAATGCTATAATAGAACAATATATTTGGATATACACGTTGTATTTGCAGGACGACTAAATAGACTGGCTTATATTTGCTAAGTTTACTATAAATAACTCCGTCTTAGAAACCATAAAGGTCTCCCCGTTCCTGGCCAACTATGGCTAGCATCTATAAATAGGTTTCAAACCCTTTAGTAATGTTCCTTGCCTAGCTTATTAAGCCTTATAAGTTATAGAAGTAAATAAATTTATAAAGAAGATAGAAGAACTATAAGAGTTTCTTACTAACGAAATAATATAGGCCTAGTCTGTCTATAAAGCCGCAGCAAATAAGAACCAAACCCCAGCACCAGCCTACTAAATTAGTAACTTTGTCTGGCTAGATATAAAAAATTTAAACACAAAACGACCTATTAAGAAACTTAATTAGAAGAACACCAGCCCTTATAAGGTTAAAAAAGTTGTCTCTCCTTATGCCTACTGACTAAAGCTCCCGGATACGGTTAAAATCCACCCTATATTTTATACGTTAGTCTTCTACCCTACCGCCCCTATATTAGACGCCCTGCCTAGACAGATCTAAGACCCTCCCCTACTAATTAAAGTAGATAGTAAGGATAAGTACCTTATTAAAAGAGTTAATAATATTAAGTACAATAAACAGAAATGTAAGTATATGTACCTTATGAAATAGAGAGGCTTTACTAAGCCCTTATAGGAACCCGTTAACTCTATAGGACTTATATAAGCCGTAGAAGACTTTTATAAACTCTACCTAGAACTATTATAGCCCTATCTTGCAGAAGCTTAAGTTTAAAGGGGGGGTACTATTATAGGACACCTCTATAACACCCTCCACCTATTTCTACCTATTTTTACCAACGCAGTAAAAAGAGACCGACCATAATAAGACGGCAATTTGCCGGCAATCTACGGCAATCTGACGGCAATTTACCGCATTCTGCTATATTCTGCCAAGTCTACTAAATCCTACCAAGTTCTGCTAGGACTACTACTTAAATCCTATTCTACTCTGTGTACGTATTAACTAAGCAACCAAGTTTATAATATATACCCTTTCTTCCCATTTCCTTACCTTCTCTCCTTACGTAACGTCTTAACTTTATTACGCAGTTTATATACATAGCTTAATAATATCTACTTCGCTATATATTATTACCGTTTATGCCCGCTCTATAACAAGGAGTTGCTAGTGGTAACTATTAGATTATAAGCGTCCTAAATTGTTATCTAGTTACTATTAAGGAAACGTATAATAGGTTTATGTAAATATAACGCGTAGCTTATAGGCAGGTTAAACCTATAGACAACGTCTTAGTTAATAAGGTTAATTTGGCACCTATTATTATATAAGTAATGTAGGCGGACTTTACCCTAAGGCGTATCTATTACAATATATACTATAATACGTTTTTTCTCTTCCTCTATATTAGGCCCTAATTATAGTTAAGAGAGATACGCTATTAAGGCTTTAGGTTTTCTAAAAGCTAGCCTAACTTGTCTTTACTAACTTGCTTCTAGTATTTTTTATAATAGTTACCTACAGGTCTCTTTTAACTTGCGTGCGTACTACTAGCATCTAAGGGGTCCTTTATGTAACGGAACCTTATAGCAGGAACTACGGTGGGTTCGTTATTAGGCTAGGTGTGTAGATATTCAAATAAAGTCAACAATGTAACAGTACAAGATAACAATTAGTGTGGAGTGGTTGCCTAACAGATTAACTCCAATTGTATTCTAAGATTCATTACAAGGAAAGGAACTATCTAGGTAGGGACTATGGTCCTTTAAATACACATCCATACTCCTAAGAAACTCTCCTTATACGTAAGATACGCCTTATACATGTTATACGTGCGTTCCCTTCATACACCGCGTACTCTGCGTATAACATTATGTGACTTGCTTACTATTTCTTATTACATAGTTCTATTAGATCTATTCTGGACTATGCCTTTATTAACCAACTAGCTTCTTCTAACTCCTCTCTAAGTAGTTATAATATCGTACTTAAAGCGTCCGTAATACCATCTCCCTTCTCTTTATCTTCGTCCTTAAAGATTCCTAATATCTCTAAGTTGTCTACTAGAGGTGTGATGTCCGTTTAATTAGTTTAGTTAATATTATTACTTATTATACCTAAAGCTCCTTCCTCTTTACAAGCGCAGCGCCATGCTCGCACTGTGGCTGCTATACTGTCGCTTGGTAAGATAATGCCGTCTCTATGTTCTCATTGCGCGAAAGAGGGGTTAGTTTGTGTTGCACTAGTAAGTCCCTCGTCTTAACAACCGTCCTCTTGTTTAGAGTGCACTAAAGCAAACGTTTAATTGTCCTATAACGTTCGCTCTATTTCTAACGCTAAGTGTGCGCGTCCTATTACTCTTAACAGTCTTTAAGTACCCTTGTTAATTGCCGCTAGGGTCCTAGGTTTAATCTACTACTATAAAACTTGACGGTAAGCTAACTTAAGCTCTAGCGGATCTTAAGCGTTCTTATAATACTAAGCAGAGAGCTCTAAAAGCTTAGATTGCCGCCTCTACTCGCTTACTTCGCCTAAAGAAAGTTTATAAGAAGGTTTGTTCTAAGGAGTAGAAACTTATAGAATAAGGTCTTTAGGAACTTGGCAATAAAAGAACGGATTCTCTTCTAATAGAAAGGGAAACAACTCTAAATATATCAGCAGATGCTCCTCTTAGGTCCCCTTTAGGTAACTTATTCTTTAGCAATCCTTCTTTATTAATACTACCTAACCCATTTTCCTCTAATACTCCTATACCTTTCTTATAGCATTTTTTAAGTTATCTAGTAGCTCCTAGGTAGTCTCTTTATAGCCTGTCTACTTAACTTTATACCATATTTTATTATTAACGCCATTATAACTAATAATCTTTAAAACTTGCCATTTATCCTCTTCTTGTCCTCTATATATGTCTGCCTTATAAACTAATAGCTTAATATTTCTATATACTGGCTCTAGCATTACAATATACTATATAGGGTAGATCTTCATTTTCTTTAGTAAGTTAAGTCTATATATAACTTCTAAGATCTTTACTTTAACTATAAATGGTTCTAGTCTAACATGGTCCAACTTCTTACTTAGTTATTAACTTTTAAAATTTTTGTGTAATAGCCACACTTTATCCCCCTTCTTAAGATTTAGTCCCTTAGATCTCTTAGCATTATAGTACCTTTTTATTCATTCTTATACTAGTTTAGCTATTTCTTTAAGGTGATTATAAAGATTTATTAATGTCTCCATTTTTTCTTTAGCTGTGCTACTTATCTTTTTTACTTATTATGGCGATAACAATATTCTTAGCTTATACCCGTAATTCGCCTTAAAAGGTAATATGCCTATCCCTTCTTATAGTGTTATATTATATACAAACTATATAACTAGTAATAACAATACCCAATTATTTTATGCGTGGTTAATATAATACCTTAAATACTATTCCAATATCTAGTTTAGTCTCTCCGTTTAACTATCTGTCTATAGGTAATATGCAGTTAATATTACTACTTAAACCCCTTATTCTGCTAGAAACACTTCCTAGAACGCTACTATAAATCTTAAATCTCTATCTAATATAATCTTTATTAGTGCTTTGTGTCTTATAAACACTTCCTTAATATAGATTCTAGCTATATCTTCTACGGATATTTCTTTTATATAGACTATAAAGTATCCCCACTTTATTAGCTTATCCACTATTACTAAGATTGTATTATATTCTTGTCTGGTAATAGGATCTTTTAACTTTAGTAACTTTACGATGAAGTCCTATAATATAACCTTCCATAGTCTCTCTGGTATTTTAATAGGTTGTAGCCCTTTATACGGCTTATGCCTTATTAGTTTATTTCTTTAGCAATCTAGATATTCTTTTATAACTTATCTCGCTAGTCCCTAAATTCCTTAAATAATATACTCCTCCTAAAGTCTTAACACTAAGCCTATAGCTCCGTTATATCCTTATGTTATTCCCTTATAAAACTCTTTTATAAACTCTTCTGCTACTATTTTTAGACCATAAGTTGCTTCCCTGTTCTTATATTGCTCTAAGTCTAAATCCTCTACCTATGCCTCTTAGATCTTTTATATCCAATTACTCTCTGGTAATTTATAAACTTAGCCTTCTATAGTTACTGCAATCTTTAAATAATTATACCTAATCATTCCGTCTTAATCCTATCGCAGTAAAGCTCCTAATAGCTTTTCTTTATTTTATAATTTAGCCTTTCTACTTAGAGCGTCTACTCATGCATTATCTATACCCTTAGTATACTAAATTTCAAAATAATATTCTACAAGCATTTCTGCCTATTTAACCTGTCTTTAATTAAGTTCCTTTATTATTAGGAACCCTATTAGGTTCTTATAGTCCGTCTTAACTATAAATAGTTTCTCTGTGCCTTATAAGAATGCTCTCTATTTCTTAAATACTGCAACTATACCTAGCAACTCCTTGTTATAGATGTTATAATTTAACTCTAATAGTGTCATCTTCCGACTATAGTACGCTACTGGATGCTATGTGTCTAAATGCTTCTATAGCAAACACGCTCCTAGTATAAAGTCTAATGCATCTGTTTCCATAACCATTTCTAACTTTAGCTGGTAGATCTTAAGGATTGGATCTTAAGTAAACAACTTCTTAAGTTCCTTAAACAACTTCTTTTACTTATCTCCCTATACCCACAGTTCCTCTTTCTTTATTAGTCTTATAAATAGCTTAATACTCTTTAACCATTATGCCATAAACCTCCTATAGTAGTTGCAAAACCCTAGGAACGATCTTAACTATATAACGTTCTCTAGTTCTTACTAACTTACTATAGCTTTAACTTTCTTTAGGTCCATATTAATCTTGCCTAGCTTAATAATAAATCTAACAAAATCAGTCTTCCTAGTGAAGAACTCGTATTTTTTAATTACTACTAGCATCTTTTCTTCTTATAGTCTCCTTAAGACCCATTTAATATGTTCTCTGTGCTCTTCCTTACTTATAGAGTAGATAATAATATTATTAAGGTATACTATAATAAACTTATTAAGGTGTTCTCCTAACACACTATTAATTCTTTTCTAAAATATTACTGGCGCATTTATAAGCCCAAACCATATATCTAATAGTTTATATAGTCCTTTCTTTAACCTAAAGGCTGCCTTCTATTTATCTCCTTCCTTAATCCTAATCTAATGGTACGCCCACCTTAAATCTATCCTTATAAAGATTTTCGCGTTGCCTATCCTATCTTAGATTTTGCTAATTAAGGGTAAAGGATACCTATCCTTTCTAGTAATGCTGTTTAACTGTCTATAGTTAATATACATTCTAAGTTTTCTATTTTTCTTTAGGATAAATAATACTAGATATCCTACTAATAACTATAATGGTCTAATATATCCCTTTTATAAGTTCTCCTAGATAAACTCCTTAAGCGCCACTGACTTAGTTTTAGTAAGCTTATAGATTAAAAAGAACTTTAGACTAGTTTCTAGTTCTAACTCTATCTTATAGTCCCATACTGTATATTTTAACAGCTTTTTACTTTCTAGTAACCACAACCTTTTACCATACTTATAATATCTCTTTAGTATATAACTTAAGCCTCGCTTAGTCTCTTTATATATTACTCTAACTTGGTACCATACCATCTTGGTTTATTATCGCATTTTATATTATTAAGTATTCCTAATATTAACCTGGCCTATAACCTAATTAATTCTTAGATTGTATTCCTATAACCAAGGTATTCCTAGTATTACCTTATCCTTTCCTAATAGTAGGATATTAAAAGACATCTTAACTGGTCTCCCTTTAATAGTTAACTAAATAGGTCCTATTTTAAGATTAATAATACCTCCTCTATAGGCTATTTAATCTCCTAAAATTGTTATAAGTGGATATAAGTGTTCTTTTTATCTATGCGGTAACCCCATCCTTTTCACTGCTACTAGTAATATATAGTGTCTTATTACTCCACCATCTATTAATACTTTAAACTATTAATCCTGCCACTTAATTTATAAATTTAGGTGTTAACCTTAAATTCCCTTAAGGGTCTAAGGCTCTACCACTAGCTCCTTTTAGTCCTATAGGCCTCCCCTTTTCCCAACTATTAGCTACTAGATCCTACTTATACTTAGTCCTCTCTTAGCCAGTACTTAGTTTATTTTTTTCCCTCTATATACTATAGACAAGTGTTCTCTAGACAATTCTACCACTATTATCCCTCTAGGCATTCTTCCGTAAGGAATCTTCCTGGTTAAAGTATTAGGTCTCCTTAACTCTGTACTTCTACTAGGTGCTATCTATATATATACTTAGTATCTTTATACTTCTTTTTATCTAATACCCAATGCATTCTAGTTAGATATTTCCAGTTTTTATCTTTTAGTGCCCTATATATATTATACATATTATCCACACAAGCTATCTACGATAGTGTATAATACGTTAGGTGACTTAGGTTAACTCTTAGCTTGTCTTTACCTTTAAGTTTAAACCTCTATTTGCCAATCTAACTATTAGTCTTTTATTTGTGGGTACTAAGATTTATTTCTTACTTCTCTAGTCCCTAGATCCCTCTTCTAGGTTCCTTAATATTATAATTAATACTCCTTTAATATAATTTATATATTTCTCTATAATAGGTTGGTCTTAGACAACTTTTTTATCTAGCCACATATAGAAATCTGCCCATTTATTGTTATGTTATTGCCTATACTACTTTCCATATAACTAGTTTAGTGTATATAGTCTATCTATTAGAAAGTACCTTGTTATTGCTATATTATAACAACCTTTAATATATTTTTCTTTAAATCTGGTTGGAATCCCTAGATCCTTTTCTTACTCTAGTTTATCTAACTATTTTACTCTAGGCGTCCCTGCCTTAGGCCTATTAGTAATTCTCTATACAGGTGCTCTATCCCTTATACGTCCTGGCATAGCTAATCTCTTATCTAGCTTTTGCTCTTGCTATGCAATAATTTATGCCCTAAACTTATCCATAGTTTCTTGCTTTCTGCGTCTTGCAGTTAGATCTTTAAAGTTGTCTTACTTCTTAATCTCTATATTAACTTTTTAATCTTTAGGCTAAATACTGCATTTACCTAAAACTAATAATCTTACTTATTCTCCAAACTTATAGTTCTTAAACTTGCGTCCTATACTTATTTGTTTATCTTTAAACTAAGCCATTGCTCTTTCCTATTGGTTTTCGTCCGTTATGGGATCCTAAGCTGTCTTTATCGCATCTTGCGAGTCTAGAGCCTTCCTTATCTCTTCTTAAGACTCTTAAACCTATGGCCTTTTACCTTTATTAAGTGGTAAGCTGGCACTAGCAGTTATCTACTTGCCTAATCCTTAATTAACGTTGCTCCTTCTATCTTGTAAAGCAATGGATGCCATATCTAACGGTGTTATAATACCCGTTACTAAACCTTGCTCTATAATGGTCTTAGTCTTTACTTCTATTACATTATTAAGGTTTAAGTGCTCCTAGTTAGCCTCCTTTTCTTCCTTGTCGCTATTAATTAATAAGTACTCTAACTCTATTATTATTACTACTAATCTTTATCCGTATGTTACTGTAACATCTTAATCTAGTTTATAGAGTTAATTCTATTCTTTATCTAACTCTCTGGTTCCTTTAAGTCCTTTTAACTCTAGCTCTTATAGCTAATAGCTTGCGCCATACTTAGCTTCTTCATAAATTTGGTATGCATTGTTATAGTAAAACGCGAAGTATTTAATTAAATACTTCTTAGTCCCGCGTAATATACCTATATCTACACTATTATACTCTAACGACCTGGTGCCCTTTACCGCATGGTTACTCTAACCACCTTTATAGTCTCTAGTAAAATGACCTTATTTTCTATAATTTATGCAAGCTCTATCTTTAAACCATTTTTCTTACTATAGAGTCCGCCTAAACGTCTTCTGCTACTAAGATCCCTGGTTTAGCCTTTACTCCTTAGTCTTATAATTACTTAATCCTTAACCTCTAGGTTTTTATAGTTTCCTTACCCATCTCTTAAACTCTTTAGTACCGCTTAGGTCTATTAGCTCTATGCCATTTTATAGTTTTTAACTCTATGTCTATTATTGCGTACTCTGCGCCTTATACAACTATGGAACTCTATCTTACCCTTTCTTAGCTTATTCCCTTTAATAGATCCTATTATTAATCTTTATTAATTAATCTATTAAGTCTCTTAGACTTTCCGCATCTTTTATTAGGATAATTGCGTCCTAGACTTTAGCCTTAAGTCCCTATTTATACTATGCTATAAGCGCCTTATTGTTCCACTTAACCTATATTGCGAGTATCTAAAACTATATTATATACTCGATTGCTAAAGAACGTTATACTAAGTTTTAAAGCTTCCGTTCCGCTATAGTTGTCACTTCTAGGTCTCTAAATATCTGCGTTAGTCTCTCTATGAACCTGTTCTAACTAGTAAACATAAACTATATATCCTAGTTAGTAGTTATTATACCGTTTACTTATATCTTGGTAAGGTAAGATTTAAACCATTCCAGTGCTCTTCCTGTTAAGAATAATCCTGCATACGCCACTTAATTCACAGGTATTGCTAACTTCGCTCCTTTTTACATGACCTTAAAATATATCTGCGTAAGGAACCCTTTGAGCTTTAACCTCTCCCCTAAGAATTATTTAATTAATAGTAACTTAACCTTTACTGCTCTAATTCTATTAATGCGTTCTTTAAGTATCCTATTATTATCTAATAAGTAATTAACCATTTCTTATAACTAACCTCTTGTAATTAACTGTAAATCCGTATCTGCTATACTAGTGTCTTCTAATCCTAAGGTTGTTACTACTATAGTTATAACTAGTGCTTTTGGTGGCATATTGTTCGACTTCTCTCGTGTTTTAGTACCGTAACCTTGGTAGTAAATATATAACGGAGCCTTGTAGTAGGTACTACGGTGGACTTATTAATGGGCTGGGTATATAGGTATAAATAATAAGTCAACAACGTAATAACAATTGGTGGAGTAGTTGCCCAACAGATTAACTCCAATTATATTCTAAGATTTACTACAAAGAGAGAACTATCTGGGTAGGGACTGTGGTCCTTTAAATACATAACCATACGCCTAAAAAATCCCTTCGCTCTGTCTGCTCTGTCTGCTCTGTCTACTCTGTTATAGATTACACAGATTACACAGATCATATAGATTATATTATATAACCTTAGTTACTATTCCTTGTTACATAGTTCCACTAGATCTATCCTGGACCATACCTATATTAACCAACTAGCTTCCGCCGACTCTTCTCCAAGTAGTTATAACATCGTACTTAAGCTGTTCGTAACACCTATAATTAATTATACGGCTTTAGCTAGTAATCACTAGGTACACTATTAAACCTAAATAGTTAGACGCTATAGGCAATCTGGATTGGTGCATACTTATACAAAGCATATTGCTTTAAGTTATAAGCGTATTCCGCGTACAGAAGTAGCTCGCACTAGTTATCTTGCTAGTAGTTTAAATATATTTGCAGGTAGGACTCTAGTTCCTAATTCTGGCGTTCCGTTTGCCTATTTATTTATAGATAGAAAGCTATACTATAATAGTGGTCTATTTTTAAATAGAAGCATAGATCTAACTAGTACTGGCTTATAAAGACGCTGCCCTTATTAGTAATAATAGAGTATAGTTAATCTACTTTAAGAAAGTATTTCTCCTTAATTAGGTTTGTAAGCGCTTATATATTAATTATCTTATTGACAGGAAAGTATTAGACGTACTTTAAAAACCTATTAATAAGTACAAGAACTAAATTGTATATTTATCCTTACTTATCTTTTAATAGCGGAAGATCCGTAATAAAATCCATAGTATAATATTGCCATGGTTTACTGACGGGAGAAACTGATTTAAGTACATTGGGAAAATATTCGTAGGCTAGGTTTCAAGTCAACTTTGTTAAGCGCGTTTCGCGTAATTAACATGTAATTGACCAACTTAATATATAACTTAACTAACTTAACACGCAATTAACCAACTTGACATATTTAAAAGTTAAATAATACGTAGTTAACTAACTTAACATATTTATAAGTTAAATAATACGCTGTTAACCAATTTGACATATTTAAAAGTTAAATAATACGCAGTTGACCAACTTATACATTCCTTAATATACAATTGAGGTAATGTAATATATTATTTAAGTTATATGCTAATTACAAGAGGCTCTGCACGAAGCTCTACACGAAGCTCTACACGAAGCTCTACACGAAGCTCTACAC
>Ga0307507_10004105_pt1 | contig 26562 bp, 5 predicted proteins | sample 7_EM_MG_FD_207223 | JGI IMG/M metagenome (GOLD analysis project Ga0307507, IMG submission 207223) | Populus trichocarpa ectomycorrhiza microbial communities from riparian zone in the Pacific Northwest, United States - 7_EM | ecosystem: Host-associated > Plants > Roots > Unclassified | place...
CTAAAATAATATTATTTATTTTGCTAGCCTTATAAATAGCTTTAAAGTAGCTTTTATTTATTTAAAATATGTTATTAGTATAAAAGAGGTAAATATAATTATAGTTACTAAATGCGTAGATTACTGGTAGGTTGCGCGCAGGTTGCGCACAGGCTGCGCGCAGGCTGCGTGTCAAAAAAACACGACATAGGCTAGTCGGTCGAGTTGCCAAATGACCTCAACTGCGCGCCAATTGCGTCAACCACCAACCATTGAGGCCATTGAAAGGGTACCATATTTTGCCGATGAATCCATTCTTTTATTACTAAGTTCCTAAAGACCTTATTCTATAAGTTTCTACTCCTTAGAATAAACCTTTTTATATACCTTCTTAAGATAGATTAACTAAGTAAATATAGCAAGACAAGAGTTAAGAGCGCGCTATTAAGTAGTAGCAGCCTCTTACTTAACATTATAAAAACAATAAAGTTTAGCTAGCGCTACTAAAAGTTTATTATTAAGTTTTATAGTAGTAGATTAAACCTAGAACCCTAGCAGCAATTAATAAGGGTACTTAAAGGCTATTAAGAGTAATAGGACGCGTACACTTAGCGTTAAAAACTAAGTAAATGTTGCAGGACAACCAAATATTTGCTTTAGTGCACTCTAAATAGGAAAAGGCTTGCCAAGATAAAAGGCTTGCCAACGCAATATAAATTAACCCCTTTTTTGCGCAATAAGAATATAGAGATAGTATTATCTCACTAAGAGATAGTATTGCAGTAATAGTATAAGATCGCTAAAGCGTAGAAGAAGAAGAAAGAGCTTTAGGTATAATAAGTAAAGATATTAACTAAATTAATTAAACAGATATTAACTAAATTAATTAAACAGATATTATATCTCTAGTAGACAACTTAGAGATATTAGAAATCTTTAAGAATAAAGATAAAAAAAAGGGAGATAGTATTATAGACGCTTTAAGTACAATACTATAACTACTTAGAGAAGAGTTAGAGGAAGCTAGTTAGTTAATAAAGGCATAATTTAAAATAGATTTGGTAGAACTATATAGTAAGCAATAGTAACTAAAGTTATATAATGTAATCTATATAATCTATATAATCTATATAATCTATAATAGAGCAAATAAAGTAGATAAAGTGAATGGAGTAAAGACTTTCTTAAGAGTATAGTTGTGTATTTAAGGACCCACAGTCCCTACCTAGATAGTTCCTTTCTTTATAGTAAATCTTAGAATATAATTAAAGTTAATCTATTAGGCAACCACTCCACTAGTTATTATTTATACTTATTATATTATTAACTTCCTATTTACCTATATACCTAGCCTATTAGTAAGTCTACTGTGGCATTTCCTATAAGGCTTTATTATATCTAATACTTACTAAGATTGCTCTTAATATATTCTCTGTACTAGCTATAAGCTCTATATTTTTTTCAATCTATTATATTATACTATATACAATACTGTATATATAGCCTCTAGGCTATGGCGCTATAGTCCTATATATATAAATCCTTTTAGGCAGCTTAATATGTACTAGTAACTATATCTTAGTAGTTTATAAGCCTTTAAGTTAGAGGTTTACCGCTCCCTAGTAAGATATTAGATTACTAACAACTATTAGGTAGTAAGAAAATAGTAGAAAATTAACAAAAACAAGAAATCCTAACGACTGTCCCTGTCCTTTTGCTTACTATTATCTATTTTCTAGGATTCTAGTAGGAGTTACCCCCTTCTAAAGATCCTGCTGCTTTTAGCCACTTTCTAGTAGCTATTTCTATCTTATTTAGAAATAGAAAAAGTACTTCTCTTCCTTTCTTTGTATAAAAAAGCTTCTCTAAAGATAGAGAAGAACGTAGTTGTCTTTGCATTTCTTTTCTCTCTTCCCGATATAGCCTATATTCTAGTAGTAGGTACTTAGGAGTTTGTACTGCAGTATAATCTTTAAAGCATCTACCTTCTTTATGCTTCCCTATTATTCTAGAGAAGGACTTAAAGAAGCCTTTTCCTAGTTTTAGTTGAAAGAAAGCTGATTGTATCCCATTAGGATATTTGTCCTTAGGGGCTTTAAGAGAAAAGGAGTAGTTTCCTTTATAGAAGCCCTATATATAGATAAGTGTTTAGTTAAGCTAAAGAGATTATTACTAATAAATATAATTAACTGTTGGCCGACACTATTAAATCGGATTAGTGCTAGAAATGGTGGCTAATTAAAGGCCTTTTATTAAGTAGTTTAATTAACTATATTAACACTAACGGAGCGTTAACTGTACCCTAGTTAACAAGCTTAAGCGCTAATCTTACTAGCTATAAGCCAAATATAGAGGCAGGAAAGCCAGCTTGGTAAGCTATATTTACTAAAGCTTCGTATTTAAATAAAATTTAATACTAAAATAGAGCCTCCGGAGCCCTTACTATTTACTACCTTCCTACCTTTTTTAGGCCTCTATGGGCGTATAGGACAATTTTGGCTATATTTAAACACTATATTAGGTAAATCAAGGTGGATTTTTAATTGGGCAAAGTCAATATTTGTATATATAGAGGTGCTGCCAAGAATCTGGAATGAAACACCATTAAATCTATACTAATTGCCTAATTAGGAAAGCGAGCTGACAGCGGAACAGTCAGCGTACCTTATTTTAATGTAGCGGACAGCGAGCGATCTGGTTGGCCGCAGTCAGTCAGCTATAGGACCTTAAAGCTCGCTGAAGACTAACTGTTAGACACACTAATTACAAGGCTTAACTATACTTATATAATAATTATTCATTGCTTAACGTCCGATTCGGATCCCTATTAGGCCCACGTGGACTACTCCTTATTTACATATAGGGAGAAAACTCTATTTAAGAAAATGAGAAACCCCTATAATCCATCTCCCTACCTTTTGGGACTCGTATACAGGGCGCCTATAAGTTACCTATAGTGCTCTACTACCTTACTTTGTAACCTCCTTGGGAACCACTGCTGCCGTAACAAGCCTACGGACGCGCTAGTATCGCAAACTTAACTCTACTACTGTAGAGTTATTAAGAGGCGCCTAGTACTCGCCCCTTTGCCTTTTATTACCATTTCCTTTGCAACCCAGAACTGGTCTAGTATATTTTAGCTAATAAGCTACTGGGTAACCGCCTTAAGACCTTTTTATATTAAGAGTAGTGTATTATAGTTCTTTATGCCAGCTACTAAGAGCATTACTTCTTGGTTGGTGCGTAGGGGGCATAGCAGTATTATATATTTTAGTGTCTGTCTTAGCCAGCTATATTTACATTTTAGGCTACCTACTAGGATACCCACCCAGTAGAGCTAATCTTTTAGTCCTATTATTCCTGTTCTTAAGAGTGTTACTATTATATTTTCCGCCTTTATTAGGCCTTCTTAGAGCCCTTAGGTGTTTACCCCCTATAGCATTAACTATATTATAGCTTGGGTTCCTCTTGCCTAAGATAGCCTCTATACCTTTAACTCCTATACACCTCTCCAGTGTTGGTCCAACTAGTGTTATATTACGGTAGATGGTTTTCTAGTGCTCTTTTATACTCTACTTTGGCTCCTTTTTTTTTCTTACTGTTATCTTTACTAATCTCTTACGCATCTCCCTTCCTCCTCTATATAGGCCTGGGCCCTAACACGGCACTATTCTTCTTCTACTTTCTTTACCTGTTTCTCTAACATATCTTCCCTACTTTGGGGTTATTGGTTTGTTCTCCTATAGGGCACCCTAGGGTCACTCTATAGTTTGTTTAGGCGTGTCTTAATATACTTTATAATATTAGAGTTGCGCTCCCTTTACACCCTTTACATTGCAGCGGCTTCAATATATAATTATAGGGGGGGGATATTAGCTTCCTTCTTAAGCAGTACTATAGCCGTTCGCTTATACCCGCCTGTTATGCTCTAGAGATAAGCTGTTTAGACCTTTTAGAGTGGTTTAAGGAGTGATTTAGGGGGGCCTTTTTTAGATTCTCCTATGGCCCAAATACTAGATCTATACGTTATGGTTAGCCGGACAACTGCTATATATAGTAGGCGTAACCTCTAGAAGTATGGACCCTATATTGAATTAACAATCCTGGACATTGCGATATACTATACTTAGCCCTTATAGGCCGCTTATAACGCATATACGCTCTACCAGAGCTTACTATCTACCTATACTCCTAATACCCTTAAGCCTTAAACTGGTTGACCCCTAAAGCCTTAAATATAAATTATATGCTAGAGATCTGCAGATTGGTTATGTTTTCTTATAAAGTAGATTAGCTAGTATTTCTCTAGTAAGAATTGAACTCTATATTATCTTGCCTATTTTATATAGGTGTTATAGGCTTTCTCTAGTGTTCTGCAATTCTCTGCGGCTATTAGGCCGTATATAATTAGGTTTATATTATTAACAAAGCCTATCCCCTAGGTCGCCCCTTCCTTAAAAAAGTTAAGTAGGTTGCTTATAAAGAAAAGGAAGAGTATAGGCAAGAGGGGTAATCCTTATAGTATTCCTATTACGACTGTAATAGGGGGGCTCTAGTATCCACTAAAGACTAGTAATATTTCTTTCTGGCCTATAAACCCTTAAACAAATTATATAATCCATTCTGGAAAGCCCTTTGCCCTAAGGATGTATAAGAGGCGCTTATAGGGTATATTATTATAGGTACCACTAATATCTAAGCTAAGTATTAATACTATAAAGTCCCTTTACATCGCCCATGCAGACTTAATAGTGGTAGCGAGTAGCGTAAGTGCTAATAGTGTTAAGCGGTTCTTTCTTGCCCCTATTTAACTTTATGGTAATAGGGCGTGTTCCTTAGCTATATCTACTATATAGTCCGCTATTACCCTTTCTAAGATTTTACTAAGGGTGTTTTTTAAGGTAATAGGGCGGTAGCTTCCTAGGATTAAGTAATCTACTTTACCTTCTTTTTATAGAATAACCGTTGTTATAGATCTTCTAAGTTGTGGGTAGTAGCCTATAGTAAAGCATACTTTGGCTATATCTGCAAGCTAAGATGCTATAAGTGGTCCATAGGTTTTTAAGGCCTTATTTAGAATTCTATCTAGTCCTAGTACTATATTATTTAAAAGGCAGCTAATAGTTCTGGCTATTTCCTCTATTATTATATCGCTATTAACCTATAGGCAAGTTACTAGTGTTTTACCTGTAATATTACTAAGGTCTGCTAGAGCTAGTTAGGGGAAAAACCTTTTTATAAGGATCTTTACCTTCTTATTATTGTTATTAGTGGCCTGTGTTTTCCCTGCTCTTTATAGGGGTAGTAAATATAGGTCTTCTACTAAGCGCCCTACCTTTTTTTTTTAACCATTTTGCCATGGCCCAAAGGCCCTTATTATAGGGGAGGCTCGGGTTAGAAGTATACTTATTTATAAACCATCTCCAGTTGTTCCTTGCTTCTTTTTTTAGGGTATTCTTTAACTAGTTTCTTATATCTTTGTATTATCTCTTATCTTTAGGGTTGTAGCTACTTATATATTTCCTTCTTACTTGTTATTGGCTAGCAATAAGAACCGCGTATTATATAGACCATACGTATTGCGCGTAGGGCCCGGTTTTAAGACTAGGTAATACTCTTCTAGCCTATTTTTAATTACTGCCTAGATCCTTTCTAGTCTTTGGTTAATTTCCTTAGGGGTAGCTAATAAGCCTTACCTATTTGGTATTAGGTGGATTTCTTCTAGGTCTTAAAGTTGTTATTTAACTATACTAAGAAAACTGTTTATTTTAAGCTTCCTTATTACATATCTTTTACTATTTAGTTACGCCTTAATATCCAGATCTAGTTATATCTGGATAGGGATATAGTCTAAGGCGAGTGCCTATTCTTCTTTAGGGTTGCACCTTTTAAGTCTCTAGTATAGGCCTTTATCTATAAATATAAGGTTAATTGTACTTCTAGCAGTGCCTTATTGCCATATAATTGCTCCTAGGGGGGTGGCTAGCTTAAGGCCCCAGATATCTATAGCTCTTAGTAGGTACTCTGCCTATTAGTTAGCAGCAATATAAATACCTTCCTACCGCGAGTAGTAGAGGTTTATATCTCCTAATAGAATAGACTCTATGCCTTTAGTTTCCAGTAAGCTTATTACCGATATAATATTCTCTGTTTATAGGACGCCTTTAACCCTAGGGTTATATACATTAATAATTTATACCGGTCCCCTATATATCTAGATTATTATAACTGCAATATCTAGGTTAATTGCCTGCTATAACTATAAGGATAGGCTAATAGCCTTACTAATTATAAAGCACACGCATATAGCTGCTTTTAGTTTATATAGGAGCTAAAATCCTTAGGGGCAGTATATTAATTATATATAGGTATTATAATACGGCTCTTATATAGCAAGGATATGGTGTTTCTCTAGATCTAAACTGTCTAGTAGGGGCCTTATAAAACGGTAGTTTATATTGCCGCAGTTATACTATATAATGGATAGGTAGCGGACCCCCAGTAAGGGCCCTTTATCTCTCCTTTATTCCTTACTTCTTCTATTTCCACTTTCTTTGGGATATTTAGAACTTCTATCTCTTATATCTATACCCTAGTCGCTACTTATTTTATATAAAGCTTTCCATTTCTGTGTCTTGTGTTCCTACTAGCGCTTCTATATCTAAATCTATTATTATCTCCAGTTCTTCCCCTAATCTTACTAGTCGGCTATATGCCCTTTATGGGTCGGCTGTAAATATTATATTTACCGCGTTAAGTCTAATTCTTAATTATCCTGGTTTTAAGCTTACTATAGATATTTATAGGGGTCTTTTTACGGGGCGTCCTCTCCCTTATATACCCTGTAACCCTTATATCCCCTATAACCCTTATGTCCCTATTCGGTCTAGTAATATTACGCGGCACCGCTTCTGGCCCGTTAAGGCTTAGGATGGCTAGCCTAGCCCCCTATTACTAAAGTAAACGCTAGGAAGGCACCTATGTCCCCCTAGCTTATTGCCTATTGTTTCTATTTATATAACCTAGCGTGTAGTTATTCCTATAGCTATTAAGCCCTTGCCTTCCGTCTTCTATATTTAATATAGTCTTCTCTCTTTTACACCTTGTGTATACTTCGGTGGCAGTTTGCGCATTTTATTTGGTCTTGGTTTAAGTAGTGTCTTATATTATAGGGGCCTACACAGTGGCCGCAGCACATCTATACTGCGTATATGGTTTTGTCACGAAGTTCAAATAGGTGAGTTCATTGATGAAATGGGTTAATGGATTGATGATCTTATATTGTGTCTTTTTAACCTTGATCTGACGTGTCTTCAGTGACGTGTCTTTATGCACGTAACTCGTGTACGTAACCCACGCCTTTAGAGAATATAGATTATCTAACACACCCCCTTAGCTTTAAGCTCTTTAAGGTTAAAGCTAGCCACCTTCTCGTGTCCGTTAATAAGTTAATTAAACCGTAATCTCATCTAAATCCTTCTGTCTTACTCTAATACTATCCCTTAGGTCCTCTAGTTGCTTCTCCTTATCCAGCTGCTCCTTAATATCCACTATCCCAATTATATTAACGAAGCTTTAAAACCTCTGCTTGGGCAGAGCCTTTGTAAGTCCATCAGCGATTATCTCCTTTGTTGCTGTCTATTGAAATCGTACTCGTCTCATTGCGTATTCCTAATGTAGCCAGTGTTAATGGATGTTAACGTATTAGAGCTTCGTGATTAGCTTTACTATGTCTTCCGTAATTAGTTGGAGCGTCTATATATTATCGCATTTGATAATCAAGGGCTTGTTCAGGCGTAACGTTATTGCTTTAAACAGCCTGCTGATAAAGATAGCTTCCTTTACTGTCTGTAATAGGGCTAACAACTTAGCTTCTATGCTCGACGTCGTTACTATACCCTACTTGTTTGCTCTCCAGGTGATCGGCCCCCCGAATAGCTTTATAATATATCCTTACAAGCTCTTTCTGTCGACGGAGTTATCCGCGAATGATGCATCACTGGCACAGATAAATAATTGCGCTTTACCTCTACCGTCTCTTCCATCGTCTTGTCCTTTGTCGCGTATTCCTTTATCTCTCCCTCTACCGTTCGTTTCTTCCTCATCTCCTCTATAGCAGATTGCTCTGCTTCTCGTACTATATAGGTACTAGATAACTCTGTCTACCGCTTAATAATGCTCTTGGCCTAGGTCCTGGTTAAACCTTACCAGCTATAATACTGCAAAAGCAATATCCAGATGTATTATAGTGGCTACATAGAGTACTAAACCCAGTTTTCTCTAATATAGCATTATAGAAGCTGGTAGGGATATAGGACGGACTAATAGGTCTATATCAGGGGACGGACGCGTTAGACGGATTATATGGTAATTAGTAGGGAGGAGTTCCGATTCTACTATAGGAGTATCTGGAAGACGCCCTCTAAGATCTATCTTATACTAGTTAGCTATCTTCTTAATATAGGCTTCCTGGGATAGCCATAGGAGCCTCTAGCTATAATTATGTATTACATGGATTCCTAGGAACCATTTTAGCTCGCTAAGGGTACTTATCTGGTATTCCTTGCTTAGCTCCTTAATCGCTTCTTAAGCCTTCTTTTCATCTATCTTTCTATAGCAGAAGACGATATCATTAATATAGAAGAAGACGACTATTCCACCTTTTAGTATAACGCACGGCTCTTAAGGTACCTCTTTAAAGCCCAATTCGTTTAACGAGCTTATAAGATTCTTCTGCTATAACAGTAGTAATCGTTGTAGTCCGTATAAGGCTTTTCTTAAGCGCAGTACTTTATCTGTCTTTCCTTTGTTAAACCCTGGTGGTAGCTTTATATAGACAACCTCGTCAAGATCGCAATGGATAAACGCATTAACTATATCTATCTGTGTCGTCTCTAGGTCGAATTTTATGGTGATTACCATAAGGGTTTAGAAGGTCGTACTAGCTAATATAGTAGCTCTTGTAGGTAGGTCTCCTGGGGCCTATTGATTTCCGCATACTACTAAGCATGCCTTGCATTTCTGGAGAAATCTATACTTGTCCGTCTTGTAGACAAATACCTACATTAAGCTAAGAACCTGCTGTCCCTTTGTATGCTTCTTGTCTGTTTCTTAAAACGACCTTATTTGATAATGGGATTAGAGGTAAGCTCGTTAAGCCTCTTAGAACTAATCTTAAAGAGGGTATGCATTAAGGTCCTTAATTAACTAAGGTGGCGGAGGTAAGTTCTTCCTGTATAATTTAATATTATGTATTCTGCCTGATTTCAGCTTGCTGTTATTAAGTTAACTATTAAGGTTAAACTTCCTTCCTGCTACAAAAGCGCCTTAATAGGCTAAGGTGATCCTTTTAATGACAAAGTCTTCAAACCTATTATTACCGGCTTCCTTAAATAAGTCTTTAACCAAGTTATTAAACACCCCCTAAGTGTAAAACCTATCTCTTACTTAGTTAACAGTGTCCTGATTAGTATCTGACTTTATAGGATACTTAACGTAAAAGGTATATAGAGATTCTTCGTCTTCTTCTATTAGAGGTAGTATATAATACGCGTCTTTAAGAGCTCTTGCAAGCTTAAGATCTACTAACTTATTAAAGGTTTAAACTGGCTTATTAACGTCGTCGTCTTCCTCTTAAATTAATGGTTTAAATACTTCGTTATTATCTTCCAGAAGAACCTCGTTCTTGGTTAAGGTCTTAGGGAGTTAAATCTTCTCAATTAGCGTATCTAATTCGGCGTGTAGATCCTTTAAGATATCCATTCGCTTACTATTAAAAAACGTCTTTTTGTTAAAGATAACATCCCTAGTAGAGATAATAATACCTTTGTGCGGGATCCAGATCCTGTAGATATTGGTAGAGTTATAGCCAATAAGGTAGTTAATATGGGCTCGCGGATCTAGCTTACTTAGTCTTTTCTTCTTTAGCTAGGCATCTGACGTTATCACGTACGCCCTACAGCCATAGGCTTTTAGGTGCGCTAATTATGGTTTTCTTAATCTCCTATTTGCTAGGTAGGTATAGAACCTTTTATATAGCGATTTCCATCCATTGCTTTCCCATGGCGTTCAATCTTAAAGGTAAACTGTATAGTTAACTATCTCGTTCCATAGGTCGTGTGGTAAATTGGCAGCAATTTTTATTACACGTCCTTTCTCAATGATTACACCCCCTGAGCGTTTGGCGGTACCGTTCTGTGCTTAGGTATATGGCGCTAAAGGCTTAAAGGTAATCCCTTAGGTCTGTAGCTATTTAAGGGTTCTCCTTCTCCCTAGCTTATTGTCTGATCTAATAGTATTAACTTTAAGGTTATACCTCAGACGAATCTATTAGATAAAATCTTTAAGCACTCGTAGTGTCTCCTTCTCTTTACTATGCGTTATTATAAAATACGGGAAGGTTCTTCCTAAGAAAGTGTTGTGGATAAATATAACTTATATAAATCCGGTATGCGCTTTCTTGAGGTTAGTCTAGTTAATATAGAGGTTAAGATAAGATTTATTAATATTCCGTTCTAAGAACCTTTGTAAGACCTAACGCTTGATTTTGGCGAGACTATAGTGTTAATATTCCGTTGTCTTAGGGCCTTAAAGCTTAACTCCTAGGGCGTTAATACCTAAATAATAAAGGCTTATAGGTCCTGGATAACCTAGACGCAGATGCTATAGTTATACATCACCTTTTACATCTAGGCGAATGTCTCTTGACGATGCTCTGCGCTTCTGTTAGCGGCGTAGCAGTCGGCTTATATTGAACGCTGATAGACTTCTTAGTTAGACGTATTTAATAGTCTGTTGTCCATAATGTTCTTCTATTTAATATAGGATTATATCGTCCTTCTAAACTAGAAGATTGTTATTTCCTTTATTGTCCTAAAAGTACCCTCGCTTTTAAAGTAGACGAAACAACACTAGATTTGTATTAAAGTCCGTATAGAAGGCAATGTCCTTAAGACATAGGATTCCCTTACTCTTATCTGGTTTTGTGACTTGGATAGTAACATTGCCGTAACCTAGTATAGGCACTTCTGAGCTGCCGGCAGTAATATATTTGTGTCTTAGAGCTTTCCTAAAGTTATAAAAACAAGAGAGATTATTAAAGATGTGTAGAGTGGTTCCTAAGTCAAGAATAGTTAATAGCTTTAGTGGATGGATTTAACCTGTGTAATATAATTCTAGGAATATCGCATTAGCTTTTCCCTTAATCTTAACTTCCTAGCTCTTATCCTGTTGTTATTAAGCCTTATCTTCCTGTTCTTTAAGTCTGATCTTTGCAACTTGGTTAGTAAGATTCTTATTCTTTTCTACCTTCTTTAGCACCCTTTTAATGCGAGTATCTCTGATCGTGACTCCTTTGGGTCTCTTGTCTTCAAATAAATACCAATAGTTTTAAAGGGAATGTCCTCGTTTCTCGCATGCCAAGCACATAGGTAGTAGCTTCTTGTAGGACGTCTCCTTGTCTACTAGTGACCTGGCTCTCTTTAAGCGTCTAGTATATACTGAGGTTCCTTTCCCTAGACCTTTAGTAGTATCAGAGTGATCTATCGTGGCTTGCTCTGCGAAGTCTGCATTAAAGGTACTCCCTCTTGTAGTAGTATTGGCTTTCTTTAAGGGTATTCTAAGTCCTTCTTGCAGCTCCTTTACTACTCTGTGGTATTCGGAAGATCTCGACTTCTGAGGGTTATTTAACTCGGTAGTGTACTTTATATAGTAGGCGTCGCTGAACGGTTAAATAACTTCTGCCAAATCTTATAGCCAGATTCCATCGGATATTTAAGGGATCTTATACTTCTCTTCTAGGGATATTATATGTTCCCATTAATCTAGCCACTAGTTTAATTTTAACAACTGTTTAAACCCCTTAAGGGCTTCTGTGTACTGGTATTGTACCTTCTTTTTAATGAACAACGAGGTAGGTTCTGTGTTCTCCTTTAGCCGAGATAGCCATTCTTTAACTATTAAGGAAGGGTCAAGCAGTAGCTTCTTCTGAATTAATACTATAGACGTAATCTGGGTGCGGATCTGTTAAAGACGATCTTCCTATCTAAGGAAATACTTTATATCCTGGTTGTAGTATTATCTACTGTTCTTGTACGCTTTCTGTTAATTTGTTAAGAGCTATATATATAAGGTTACATTCTCATTAAAATCTATAACCTTTAAAAGAGGTGGTTTTTTAAGTAGACCTTCTTAAGGTGCTTCTATAGCTGGGTTAACATGGGCCTAAATTTGCTAATCCACAAGGGCTTATAGTTGCCAGATCTATTGCTCCCAGTCTTTTAGTTTATTAAGGATAATTGTGGTCGACAAACTTAATATTAGTAGAGTTATTTTAACTAATAGGCAAAGGAGGATTTAAGATGGTATTTTTGTTATTAGGATCGTCCTTATTATCAGGGTCATCCTGTGACGATTAAGGTAGGATTTCTCGTGGAATCTCGTGGAATCTCGTGGAATCTCGTGGAAGGTTTATATCAGAATCGTCCTGCGACACTTAAGGTAGGATTTCTGTTAGAGTCTGCGTCTTAACAATAAGGTGTCAGAGTCTAACGATAAGGTAGAATTTCTTTAAATAATTAAGAAATAGCTAAATAGCTTCTTAAGTTGGCGGACTGGGCTTATAACTGTTACGAAGTTCAAATAGGTGAGTTCATTAATAAAATGGGTTGATGGATTGATAATCTTATATTATGTCTTTTTAACCTTGATCTGACGTGTCTTTAGTAACGTGTCTTCGTGCACGTGACTCGTGCACGTGACCCACGCCTTTAGAGAATACAGATTATCTAACAGGTTTAGGTGTGTCCCTATTATATATAGCAATAGCATCATTCTAGGCGTAGTCTATGGTTGTAGAGTCTTATATTATATATAAGGCCATTTATAATTATTCCTTTTTAGATAAGGAGTTTTTGCATTCCTAGTGTATATATGCTAATAATAAGGGAGCTATGCGTTTATTTAGCGTCTCCCTAGCAAGTCTCTAGCAACCCTTATATCCTCTTATTGTTCTTATTGTATACTTAGTTTGCATTTTCCTATTAAAGCTATTAGATTTGGGTAATCTTAAGTCCTAAAATAAGGCGTTCCGTTTATCTTACTATCTCCTATATAATTGCTGTATTATCCACCTGGCGTCCCTTTTCTACCCTAAGGCTTATAAAAACCGCTAGGACTTTAACTAGGTAATCCTTATAGAGTACTTTTATACTAATACGTTTACCTAGCCTGTCCCCTACCCTTATAGCTTGTTCCTTTACCTATTAGTCCTTTAGGGTAACTCTAATATCTCCGCTCCTAAAGTATTAGACTATAATAGCGTTATAAACCTCTTTATAAATCTTTATAAGGACTTCTATTTCTAATTATCCCCTAAGCCCCTCTACTTTTTCTATATTTAGTTATATTATAATTATATGCCCGGTTGTTGTCTTATAGGGGGTGGGTTCCCTATACTATAGAAACACAGCTACAGCGGCCTAAGTACGGTTCGCCAGTAAAGGGGGGTTTTATTTATTTTTAATTTTGCTTAGCTGTTGGAGGATTTAATTAAGGGTTTGCTAGAGGGGCGCCTAAGGTTTATTAAACTGGCGGAGCCATTCTACTAGCTATATTAGTTTGTTATAGCTAACAGTTACTCCCCTATAATTCTGGATACTAGACGCGTCTAATAGGCTTTATATTTTATTAGATGCTTTCTTAATAGAGGTATTTCCGCTTTATGGTGTGGTATTCGCCCGTCTTTGTTGTAGAGGGCCATTGCTAGGCGTGGTTCTGGCGGTCGCGCGCGAGTGCGAACCACCGTCGTTCGACGTGTGCCTCCCCTGCGATGCATGCATCTCAGGGGGATTCTCTAGGTGATTTTCAGGGTTCTTTTGGTTGGGTTTGGTCTTTTTGGGCCGGGTGCAGCAAGAGCTCCTTTTCAACTATAATTATATAATGTCTGCCTGGAACATCCTAATGTTCTAGGTCTTCTACTAATCACATTATAGGAGGAAGGGGCCGACAGACGGCCTAGTATATAAGCTCTTTTACTATGTTCAGGCATAAAGTAAGAGGAAGGCATCATTCCTACTATTATATTTTATCCTTATCCTTTACAGTATCTTATGTTCTAGAAGGGTGTATTTTAAGTGCAACTAATAAAGATGAATTGTTCGGGGAGGCAGTTTTCTCGATACACAATAGGGCCGATTCTCCAATTTTGCCCAGGTGAACGTGACTATAATGTGTACTTCTGATAAAAGATACTCTGAACCACAACCTGCGCGTCTAGCCCGCTCTATCCACCTAGTCGGCTCCTTGTTATTCTGAATATTGAGTGAGGCTGCAGGTAATAGAGGTGTGTCTTGTTGCTCCATTCTACTCGTGAATAGATGTTTCGTCAGGGCCTAAAACACTCCTGGATGTATGACTGAGAGCTATAGAATTCCAAGTCCTACTAGGGTGGCAATCTGGTGATCTGCAAAGTGTAGAAACTTCAAGCGTAATACATTTTATTTTGAAATCTCTACTCGATCTGTAGAGATACTAAAGGACTCCAAGGTGTATGATAAAATAGTTATATAAATGCTACGTCGTACAAGGCACAGTTAGCGTTCGTACTAGAGGATCGGAGTGGCATACGTTATAGTGGTAGTTTAGGCGTGAGTACCGGAAGAGTTAAGGTACATCTTTTGCAGCTGCAGAGGTTTTTAAGAGGTGTTTGTCCAATCGAGAGAGCTGTATAAAGCTCCCTCAATATCCTGTTTAGAAAGTGTCAACACTCTGGCGATAATTTTTCGTGGCGACGATTGAGGGAGCGCGTTGGGCCAAATCCGCCTGGTTCACGCAAGCTATACCACGGAAAAAAAGAGGGAAGGAAAAACCCCACGGTGAACACAGCTACTGCAGAAGTGAGTGGCGGGAAGTGATAATAAGGTTCTAGACTAAGGTTCTGGACTAAGGGCAGTAAGCTTAACAGGCCCTCCACTAATGAGATTCGGTCCTCCACCCTGCATCACATCAAACGCGGTGGTCATCGGCGGAAAGTCAGTAGTCAAGCTGGCGGTCTTGGTGCTTGGTTGATTGACAGCTCTCTTATCATGTCGGCTCTAAAAAGCATTGCGCCCTAGTACTTTCACACAATACGACCAGTTGTTATCGCCTAAAATCCGTATTTCGAGGGAATCGCCCGTCCTGTTTCAGCCCTATTACTCGCAAAAGCGCTGGTCCAGAATGGCCGATGCCGCCGAAACCCCTATGGGCCCTGCTTGGCAATAATGGGGCTGAGCAGCTGTTCGCGCTCTTCTCGCGAGCTGATTCGAGACGGGCATGGATGGGTATGGGGCGTGCGCTTGGCAAGACCACCACAACTTTTTCCTGGGAATGTCGCGACTCATTTGAAGAGCTCGACCTCAGCCATCGTTTACTCTTCCCTGTTCGAGCCCTCCAGTCCTCCCGTATCGCCCTGATCTCCTACCAATTGGCTTTGCCTGCGCCTTATCACGAGGTAGCCAAACTGCCATGCCAAGACGTCTCCATCGTAATGGTTTGATAGCGCGCGCGCTCGATCCTCTTCGACAACATGGGTCTCCCGTACGGCTGAAAAGCCTTGGCTGGGAAGAGCCTCGCGAGCCTTCTATTATTATTATGGCCCTGTCCCGCACTTCGTTGCCTGCCCTGTACGACTTTGCGAGCCCATCTTGCCATTATGAAGTTCAGTCTCGTTGCGTGCCTCTCTTTGGCAGCCATCACCTCTGCATCGCCCCTTGTTCCTCGTGGCCAACCGACTTGCAAGAATCTCCAAGCAAATTCCAATAATGGAGACCGAAAAATTGGCATTGTCATTGACAGCTCCGGCTCAATGGCGGACACGGACCCTGAAAACCTGCGTTTAGTTGCTGGGCGGGCTGTAAATGACTGGCTTATCACCTCCAAAGAAGCGAGTGGGAGCAAGAAGGAAGACTTGGTTACCGTCGTGAGCTTCGACGATGTTGCGACGCTTCTCTACCCCCTCGGAGATCCGTCGGGAGCGGACGGCGTTTTCAGCCAAATCGGTGCTCTTGGAGGCACTTTCATCGCTGGTGGTGTTGACATGGCCGCCAGTGAGCTTACTAAATCTGGCCATGGTACAACATCCAATCGCTCGGGCATTATCGTCTTCACCGATGGAGAAGATTCAGATACAGATACCCTGGTTGAGTCAATCAACAATTGCACCAGCCTAGGAATTCGAGTGTCTTTTGGCTTCCTTACCTACGATGCATCGTTCCAAGATCCTTCTGTTCTTACTGCTATCTTGAGCACCGGTGGGATGTATGCAACGATCGATGGCGCAACAGCACAGAACAGTTTTGTTAATCTTATGATCGTCCATGGGTTGACTGATGATGACAATCCCTCTCCAAAAGACTCCACCACTCTGGTCAACGGGCTGTCTCTTGCTGCAGCTCTATCAGGTTCGGGCAGCAGTACTCTTATGTACAATGCGCAGGCCAACGAGCGAGTCACGTTCACAATTACCAGCGTAACTGCTGGTGACATCGACGTAACAGCTGATGATGCGAATGGTAAACAACTCGGCAAGACATCGATTTTTTCAAACTTCACCGATACTCTTGTCGTCACCGCTGCTACATCTGGCGACATGAAACTCCAAGTCTCCACCACGTCGAACCAGGTAAATGGTTTGTTCATCATCGGTGTCAACTCATCCATTCCCATCGAGAACTGCACTCTGGCTCAAGCGGGCTCAAGCGGTGGGCTCACAGCTGGGGCGAAAGCTGGCATTGGGATTTCAGTACCATTGATTGTTGGCCTTATTGGGGCCGGCTCGTTTTTCCTTTGGAAATACTGGAAAAGCATTCCAGGCCTAGGGACCTCACCACCAGCGTATACACCAGGTCCACCCCAAATTGATCCCACCTTTAAGCAGCCAATGGTGCAAACATCCTCTGCTCTGCCTACTTCGCAGCCAATGAATACGCACCCTGGCTGGGCGATGCCACCGCCAGTGCATCCACCCGGCAAGGGAGGTAAGCCTGGTAAAGATGGTGATCCGAACCAACCTCAGAACGATGGGAACACCCCCCAGAATTACAACCAGTCCGACCCCTCGCACCAGAATTTCAATCAGCAAGATCCCAATCACCAAAATTGGAATCAGCAAGATCCGTCCCACCCAAATCAAACCGATCCATCACAGCAACAGCCAAACTATAATCAACCGGATCCTTCACACCCTAACCAAGCTGATCCATCACACCCCAATCAAGCTGATCCATCGCATCCCAATCAAGCTGATCCATCGCACCCCAATCAAGCTGATCCATCGCACCCCAATCAAGCCGATCCTTCCCATCCAAACCAAATTGATCCCTCACATCCAAACCAAGCCGATCCTTCGCACCCTAATCAATATGATCCTTCTCATCCAAACCAAGCTGATCCGTCCCATCCAAATCAATGTGACCCACCTCCAAACCAAAACGGCACCGATCCATCTCAGCCAGGCCAGAACCCCAGCCAGAACCCGCCTCATAGCCCTCATCATCTGCCTCGCTTCCGATTGTTCGGACGCCGCAAGAAGAGCGATGAGCAAGAGCGTCCGCCTGTGCCAATGCAATCCCAGTTTCCGCAAGCGGGCAACGCGACTGTCGTTGGGAGTGCAATAAGTCCATCGCAGCAATATGCTGTTCCCGAGCTTGTTGCAGGTGGAATGGTAGCCCCGCAGCGGTACGCTGCTCCTGGATCACCGCCGCCCCAGCAGCCGTACAATGTCAGTCCTATAAGCCTGGTGAGCCCGGCGCCCATTCATCGGAAGCCTGTCGGCGAGGCGGAATTCCAGAAGTAATGACGGCCTGGATGGATGATAGCCAAGGCAATGCTCTGGATGTATGTATAACAGCTTTAGGTTAGCGTTTGGGTTGGCTTATTGTCGTGTTTATCTGCTCGCCTGGAAGGGGAAGGGAATTTTTGTTTAAGGGAGCTGTTGTGGAGTCTTGCTCGATATATCCTAACTGGATTGTGTAAGGATGTTTTGTTCTAGTGGGCCTACTCCCATATTTAGGAAATTCAACTATGATGAAAAGTCTTGCTTTCAAGGTGAACGACTGAACAATAGTCTCCTACAGTATGTTGATAAAAATTTCGCAGAAAGGTCTGAATTGATGATAGCCGTCTTAAATGTAGTGTGTTGGCGTCAACTTCCCGTGACCAGCGGAGCTCGGGACAGGCCGCATCTTCAACTTTGTTTCTTTCCGAGCGTGACAGCAGGGCAGCCATCGTCGCCACCCCCCAACTGGTTCACCACCTTGCGCTCTTGAGCAGCTCATCATGCTGCGTGCCTCTCTTTTAAGAGCTAGGCCAATCGCACCTGCTACCCGCCTTCAATGGCGTGTCGCCCATCGTTTCTTCGCTGATACCAAGAAACCTGATGAGACGCTGCTGTCCGGCTCTCAGAGCGCAAGCACCAATGCCGAAATCCCTTCCCCTCCGCCATTGACAACATCATCAAACCTATCACCCACAAAAGCTAGCACAAACCCTCCTAATGATGTACCGAAGACCCCTCCAACACCCGAGGAGGTGCGCTCTGCACCCGCTGTGAATCCTGCTGCAACCCCACCCACTGGTACTGGCTCTTCGAACATAGTACCCCCGCTTCAAGCTCCGAAGCTGAAGAAACGTCGATTCCGCCGCTTTATAATCCAATTGCTTATCTTGTCTGCGCTTGGTTACGCAGGTGGTGTATACTACTCGCTGGTCTCTGACAACTTCCACGACTTCTTCACCGAATATGTACCCTTTGGCGAGGATGCCGTTGGCTACTTTGAGGAGCGCGAATTCCGCAAACGTTTCCCCGGCCAGGCAGGCACTCCACGCTTGCATCCGCAAGTCAAGGGCGAGTCCAAGATTACAATTCCGAGTAAGCATGGGCTTTCGTGGCGTGTTGCTGAGAATGGAGAGAGCGGCAAACGCAGCGATCTGGCATCAAAAGGAAGGCATTTGAGTGCTGTAGAAGAGGCTAAGCCTCCAACTTCTTCGGGCAAACAAGAGCCGCAGAATGTTGCGTCACAGCCTACACCTGCAACCCAGAAGCCTGTGGAGGAAGCCAAGAAAGAGGCTCTCCCGGCTAAAGAGAAGCCTACGGAATCTGCAACACACGATCTCCTGCCCAAGGGAGCCGTGAAGGCGGAACCCAAGAAAGAAGAACCCGCAAAATCTGTATCCGCGCCTGCTTCAACCGCACCTCTGGTTGACAACCTCGAGATCCCATCTGTCAAAGAGCCTGTAGTTCAAGACGTCGTGAAGATCCTCAATGACATCATCACGGTTATTAACGCTGATGCTACTGCCTCGAAATATAGCTCTGTCATTTCCAAGGCGAAATCTGACCTCGGGAAAGTTATCTCGGACATTACCGCACTGAAAGAAAATGAGCAGAAAGCGGCCGAGGAAAAAATCCGTGTGGCACATACTGAGTTCGATTCTGCTGCCAAGGAGCTAATTAGTCGTCTTGATCAGCAAATGCAGGAGCAAGAAGCTCACTGGAAAGAGGAGTATGAGAGTGAGCGCGAGAAACTTGCCCAAAGTTACAAGCAGAAACTGCAGTCGGAGCTTGAGGTTGCTCAGAAAGTCCATGACCAGCGCCTGAAGAACGAACTGCTTGAACAATCCATCGCCCTGCAGCGCTCCTTCTCCTCGACCATTCGTGACCGCGTCGAAACCGAACGCGATGGCCGCTTGTCCAAGTTGACAGAATTGTCCGACTCTATTCACGAACTCGAGAAGCTCACAGCCGAGTGGAACTCTGTCGTCGACGCGAACCTGAAAACCCAGCACCTCGTAGTGGCGGTCGAGGCTGTGAAAACCACGCTTGAGAAGGCCGACGCCCCGAAACCCTTTACCACAGAGCTGGCTGCTCTGAAGGAGATCGCTGCAGATGATCCCGTCGTCGCGGCCGCCATTGCGAGCATTAACCCCGCTGCCTACCAGCGTGGCATCCCCACGGCATCTCAGCTGATTGACCGCTTCCGTCGAGTCGCGGCCGAAGTGCGCAAAGCAGCCCTATTGCCGGAAGACGCGGGCGTGGCAAGCCATCTGGCGAGTCTAGCGATGAGCAAATTCCTCTTCAAGAAATCGGGACTGGCGGTGGGGACGGATGTCGAAGCCGTGCTCGCACGCACAGAAGTGCTTCTTGAGGAGGGTGACCTGGACGGCGCGGCGCGGGAGATGAACGGGCTAGACGGCTGGGCGAAGGTACTGAGTCGGGACTGGCTCGGGGAGGTGAGGAGGGTGTTGGAGGTGCGGCAGGCGTTGGACGTAATTGCGACGGAGGCGAGGTTGCAGACGCTGCTGGTGGACTAGATTCGTAGACTTGTTTTCATGACGGAAATCTGTATTGCTAGTGTTCATACCTGTATTCTTATGCTCTGAGTTATAGAAATTGAGCGCGTCTGATCGCCCGTTTGCATTATTTGGGTCCGGTGGTGGGTTCTAGGTTGAATCGTTCTTGTTCGTGACTAAAGACCGAAAAACTGTACACATGCCTTGACGAGTATGTGAAATTGCAATAAATATTCATGATGCCGTCTAGCCTGAAGGGCGCATGGTTGTTTACGTAGTCTGTTTAACGGACTTGAAGCATCTCGATCCTCTAGACTGCTCTAGTAGCCCATTAAGTGTCAAGTACACCCCTTCAAGGTCACTTTGGAAACCTAAGAGGTTTCGTAGCACCATGAAGCATTGCCATGACTTCTCTAATAATAATATAGATTTTTAAAATATGCAAGTTCATTATAAAAGCTTTTCAGGTATTTATTTATTCTTATAAACATTAATCTCGACATAGCATACAGTGCTGTAATTGGTCTGGTTGGTTACAAATTTAAGCTCTATAACCAACCAATAGCCCACTTGAAGCTCCGAACCGGTTCGCGAACCGGTTCAACCGGTTCAACCAGATAATATTTAATATATTGTAAGGCTTGGCATGGTATTGAGTTACAATTAATTGTTAACAATAATATATTTAATAGTGTCTTTATTACCCTTATCTTTCTCCTGGCTCTTATCGTCCCCATCGTTCTTATTGTCCTTATCGCCCTTATCGCCCTTATCGCCCTACCTTTCTTACTTACCTCCTTTACTAGCTTCCTAATCTACATTACTCCGCGCATTGGAATCCCTTTTAGCGGCAGCTTTGGCGGCAGCTTTAGCAGTAAGCTCTTCCTTATATAAATTATTAATATTAGGATTAACGCCTTACTTAAAGGCCTTTAGCTTTAGGCGCCCGTACCAAGATTTCAAGCACTCATTTGCTTTAATAATATTAGCTTTAAGGTAATTATAAGAGTTAGTAACTAGGTGTTTTATAGAGCTAAATACTCTCTCGCACTTAACGCTTATAAGTGGTATAGCTAGCATATTAAGGGCAAATTAGGCGAGCTCTAGCTGTGAGAAATATTATAAATTCCAATAAGCTAGAGGATCTGGAGTAGACTTAAGCTTAGCTTAAATATAGGCTTAGTAGGCGTTAACTCTTATAATAGGCATAGCCTTAATCTGCTTATGCGAGTATAGCCCACTAAAAGTTTCGCCCGGTGTAAACTCAGTAGTAGATGGCTCTTAGGCAGCCATAGCTATATATTTGCCTTTATATTCTTCTAGCCAGAGGTCCTCTATAAGGCCTTATATACTAAAATCCTTAGGATTCTTAGGGCTACTATGTAGCTAGTTCTTCTTCTCTTTATCCTTCTTAAATTCTTGCTGGAACCAGGCCCATTTCTTATCTAGAAGAAGAACTTGTGTGGTGTAGTAAGCGGCGCTATCGTCTGCGTATTTATAGTATTGTTTATACTTCTTCTATAAGAAATAAGCTAAGGCTTCTAAGTAGGTATATTCCTTACTGCTACTATATAGTTCTTATAGTTCTTTAAAATCTTCCTTTGTATTAAATAAACACCCAAGAAGCCAATCCATTATAGTAAACTAGCGGGAAAGCGTGTGCTTATGGCCCTAGCCATATATAGTTGCCTTATAGAAGGGCTGTAGAACAGAGGAGAGCTTCTTAAGTAGAAACTAATAGTGGGTTATAAGGGTGTTATTTTCTATGCCTTTGCCGCGTTTTGGCATATGGTTACTATAGAAGGCCTAGATACGTTATTTGCAATTAATAGCATATATAATAGAGCTGAAATATAAGTTCCACTGGGTCGAATTGCTTTAGATCAACTAGTAGAATAAAATATTAGAATATTTTAAATATTGTAAATATTGCGAATATTGCGACCGTAGCTTAAGGATTGCGATTATAGCCCGGAGTAATATAAAATCCGGTACCAGAACCAATCATACCCCTATCTTGCTACGTTATAGAGACAGTAAGTGCAAAATTGTGAAAATTAATACTAGATTTGGCTTTCGATTTTGGAACTTACCTAAAGTTGATTAAATTCTGCCCACTTTCCGCCAACTATAATCTTTTGAAACTCCCTATGACGCTATAGCGATATCCTAATATACCTTATAATATTGTGTAGTTGATTAAGCGCTCCCTGCTTCCTCTAGATTATCGCGATAGCATTAAAGTCTTGCTAACTGTATGCCAACTCAAGCTCCTCTAAAGTAGTATCCGCAGTCTTGCCCAAAAGGAAAGCCTAGGCAGCTAGGTTGACTATATAGCCAAAACACCAAAGGTGACGACGTTTCCGCTGCCTCTCTGTTATTTAGGGGTAGAGAGTTCTTAGAATTAAATTAATAGCTATGTTATTGCTTAACGTATTATCCAGTATAAAGTACCCAATTTGACTTCTAATTCTATACTTACTAACTACATTAAGAACTACCTAGGCTATATTAACGCCGCTGTGCTCTCCCTTAAGCTGCCGCAAGGCAAGAAGCTTTGTCTGGCGAGCTCCGTCGCGATCAATATAATGGGCAACTATCGCGATAATGGCGAAGTAATTTAGTGACGTCTACAAGTTAAAAGATAGGTGTATATTTGAACGAGCTTCTTGTAAGTCTTCTTATAGCAACCTCTTCTGCTTCTTAAACTCTCTTGTTACCTACTTGCGTACCATATTTCGCGAAGGGAGTAATCTTGCAAGGCCCTTATTTAGATGCTAAATCATTTTAACAAAGTAGACGTTCTTAATTTGGTAAAATGCGATATGGCAGTATATAAGCCACCGAATTAGTAGAAGCTTAAAAGCTTTATACTAGGCCTTCCAAATATAATCCTGCTGCGATACGAAGCGGTGAATTGGGCCTATAGCTAAGATTGCTTTGCCCTTCTTGTTAAGTCAATGAGCCCGTCTCTAGTGGCCTAACACTGTCGAATTACCATTAAGCGCTATTTCTAAATCAGTTGGTATTTATATAAGAGCGCAGAGCAACTTACTAAGAGGCTTATACTTTGGATCCTTCTTCTAATCTAGGCAGTAGTAGTAGTAGTAATATTAAACGCCTGTAGCCTTATAAATGATTGTATATCCTTTTCCTTCATCCTATATATGCGATGACTTTATACGGGCCTTCGCCTTCTGTGCAACCTTATTACTACGCCTATACCACTGGCCATAGATCTTAATTCTGGTTTATATAGAAGCCTGCCTTAGTGGAGGCTTAGGATCTAAGTTAGACTTAACTTCGTAATAGGTAAGAGGCTCTGCCGGAGCTTCATTAGGCTTTATCTTTCGGCGCTTTGTTCGTTGACTACCAGAGCCCTGGCTGGCGCGCTTTTAAGAGGCGGTAGGAGCCTTGCCCGTAGAACAACTACTACTTGCTAGGCTGCCTCTTCCTCTACGCAACAATCAAAAGCCCTCCATCGAATTGGCGATAGGTAGAAATGAGGGCAATGAGGATAAGGCAGGAAGGCGATGTGAGAAGGATGCGACGCGTAGAAAAGGATGCGACGCGTAGAATAGGACGCGTAGAAATAGGCGACGCACAACACCAAGCTCGACTCTCAAAATAGTATTCGGAAATGAGGTGGTAGATCTTAACTTTAGTGGCTTCGGCTCCCCTATGTGGCGTGCGCTCTTACCCAAATCATCACCACTAAAGGCCTATACTAACTCTACTGGTTTAGCTGGTTAACCGGTTAATCAGAGAGCTTCAAAACCAACCAGCTGGAAGCCAATCAAAGCTCCGAACCGGTTGCGATTTTGAAGCCTTTCCAACCAACCAACCAATAAGCGAACCAGACCAGTTACAGCACTGATAGCATATTGCTTGGACTTCTGAGCCTCGTCCATTGTACCAACTGGCTCAGACGCACAGTCAGTCCATCCCCTTTCTTCGATCCTGCAAATATCCTGCAGCGGCTACAACTGGTGACGTCTATTTGCCTACGGACTGAAGATCCAGGGGCCGCTTAAGCAACAAGCTGGGTGACAAGGAAGTAGAAGGGCTCCTCACGGAAGTAGAACCTGCCGAATGGCGAAGTTGACGTGTTGGTAGATCCCCAGTAGGTTTGGTTAGCCGCATAGGCGATGATGGTGGTGGGCGGTTCACCATCTGAACTAGACGGATGTGAGCGGAATTGGTTGGTTGGTGGAGCAGGGATAGTTCTGGAATTTCGAAGGGAATGAGGGCTTTCATTTGCGTGCAAGGTTTCAGGCTCAAGGCGCTACTCACGAGGGCTCGCTCCATACTCTCTGCAGGTCTATACCGTCACTACGATACCTGAAGCCATACGGTGATGCACCACGGGAGAAGAACGAGCTTGTGTAGAGGCCAGAGCTCGTGTTGAAGCTGCGGAGACAGTCGCCTTCAATTTTGGTGGTGGGATTGGGGTCGGAGAAGTGGAATGATATGAAAGACTGGACGCCAAGATTTGGGTTTGCTTCGAAGACACCAAGGTTGGTGACGACGTAAAGCAGTTTTGGTATGTCGCGTTTGTGGGGGACGGCAATACGAGTATCTAGAACTGGAGCTGTGGTGCAGAGGGCGGAGAAGACGAGGGTGAGAAAGAGATTGGATATAAGCTGCATGCTAATTGGCTGTCCGGAAATGTAGGACAGGAATTAATGAGTTAATGAGAGGTTCGATGCTTTCAGCAGATATAAATAAGAGAGTGAGGTTGATATGCAGCTCAGCATGGGATTATACATCAGAGTCTTGGCTACTGATGTGATCTGCCATTTACCTACCTAGGTAACGTTACCGTGCTGCTTCTAGATTTTACCTCCAGGTCCTGCCGTGGCTGATCCCCGAGGGTCCACCGAGCTAAGATGCCAATGAGCAAGGTCTGCGAATGAGCTAAGAGGACAGCGGAAAGCTTGAAAGGCTTACTGCTCTCCCTTGACACGTCGATTTAGGTCCGTAGCTTATCGATAAGCGCCAGCCAATTAGATTAACTAGATTCGATAGCCGTGCTCAGATATTTGAAGCCTTTGATATTGCTTAATTCTTGTACAAAATCTCTATGCAAGCTTATCCTTGGGAGTTAAGTCGCTCAATATGAGGCTGCTGTTAGGCATCGTTCCTGCAGAGCGGTATCTTGCAGATAATACAGCGAAATTGAGTCAATGGTTGAATTCTATAGAGAGCACGCGTAGTCTTGATTCAGAATTCAGACCTGCGGAGGATAGGCCGGATAGCCCTCTCGGATAATAGACCTATCAGCTGATAGTATCCGGAGACTATCCGGATAGTCTCCGGATAGTCTTGGCAAAATCCCCTAATATGCTTATACTTGTAATGCACCCCCTAATATTAAATAAATAATTTTTCTATTAGTATGGATTTATAGAGCTTATAAAGCGCTTTAAAATGGTACTACTTTTATTTAAATATCCTAAGGATAAGTAATATTATATAGATATAAAGCTTACAAGAGCTCTGCGGAATAAGGCTTAGGGGGAGCCCCGCACGGAGCTCTACCAAAGCTCAGCAAAAGCTCAGCACGAAGTTCTGCACCAAGCTCTGCGGCGGAGGCTCTGCGCGAAGCTCTGCGGAGGCTCTGCATAAAGCTCTGCACGAAGCTCTACACGAAGCTCTGCACGAAGCTCTGCACGAAGCTCTGCACGAAGCTCTACACGAAGCTCTGCGCAAAGCTTTTATATAGAGCCTCCGTAGTAGAGCCGTTGTACGCAGAACTGTCGTACGCAGAGCCGTTGTGCAGAGCCTCCGTATACAGAGCTTCGTGCAGAGCTTCGTATAGAGCCTCCGTAGAGCTTCGTATAGAGCCTCCGTAGAGCTTCGTACAGAGCTTCGTGTAGAGCCTCCGCAGAGCTTCGTGCAGAGCTTCGTGCAGAGCTTCGTGCAGAGCCTCGCGCAGAGCCTCCGTACGCAGAGCCTCGTGCAGAGCTTCGTGCAGAGCTTTGTGCAGAGCTTCGTGCAGAGCTTCGTGCAGAGCTTCGTGCAGAGCTTCGTGCAGAGCTTCATGCAGAGCTTCATGCAGAGCTTCGTATAGAGCTTCGTGCAGAGCTTTATGCAGAGCCTCCGCAGAGCTTCGCGCAGAGCCTCCCGCAGAGCTTCGTGCAGAGCTTCGTGTAGAGCCTTAGCAAATACCTTTAGCTTTCCTACTAATTAGATATCTCCTTTCTACCTTTTTATTTATACTTCTCTTTATATAAAATACTATAAAATAAAATA
>Ga0307507_10004106_pt1 | contig 26550 bp, 12 predicted proteins | sample 7_EM_MG_FD_207223 | JGI IMG/M metagenome (GOLD analysis project Ga0307507, IMG submission 207223) | Populus trichocarpa ectomycorrhiza microbial communities from riparian zone in the Pacific Northwest, United States - 7_EM | ecosystem: Host-associated > Plants > Roots > Unclassified | place...
GTTCTTTAGGGTGGCTATTATAGATCTATATAGGTTTTATATATATTAGCTAGCGTTTAATAAAGTTATATATGGTCACAGAATTGCTAATAACGCGTTTTTTTTTTTAATAAAAATGATTACAAGACCTAAAAATACCTAAGTAATAAAAATGATATATTCTAAAAGCCTACGTTCTGTTATATAATCGATCAACTTTGGGGAATGATATAAAGTCCTAGTGTTAAGTTATTTCAATATCCGCAATCTCCGCAACGCGGATTTCGTCGGAAATCTAAGAAACTTTGGAAATGTGGCTCAGACGTGATTCTGGTGGTTTCGCACAAATGTAGTTAGTCAGCTTGCGGACCAATTGAAAATCCGCACCAACAGAATCACGTCTGAGCTTGCTGAGGTAAGCATAGACCTTTAAAACTCCTGCAATCTCCTAGGCCAATCAGAACGGCGCACTAGTTTCGGCCCCCACCGATTTAGTCTACTACCCCTCATGTATATAGCCTCATTTTCTTCATAGATCAATCAACACACGAATCCGTTCGATACCCGTCTACTTCCTCTATATAGAGGCTCTAAAGCCTCATTTAATAAGACAGTTCTCATTCTGGATATTTCGTTTAATAGTTATGACCCCGGGCCATCTACTGCGTTGTATCTGATTTGAAGCTGTCGAACTGAATCAGAGTTCCTTACCACCATCGTACTACTGTCTGTCGACCTAGATCGTATTTACGTACTTTGTCTTAGTTGTCTCTTAACTTATGACTAAATGTCTCATCGAATGTCTCATTACCTATTTCATTACCGATTACTGACTGAATGACGACGTAGTCGTTAGTCTATTTGCCACCTACCTGTTGTATATAGTGAGGCTCTAGAGCCTCTTGCAATAATATACGAGTCCGTTCAACAGAAGCCTTTATTGCCCAATCGTCAGCCTGCATCTAAGACGCCCACAAAATGACTTCTCAGCACGATATACCCGTTACCGTCACTTCGGTGATCCTTGCGAGCCCAGCTGATTGGGACGAATGGATTGAGATAACCAAATCGAAAGCAATGATCGGGGGGGCGTGGAAGTACGTCAATCCGTACACTAGAAGAGAAGATCTTCCAGTACCCGAAGAACCGACTCGTCCATCGCCATCGACTGTCAACCCTAATAAGTCGAAGTTCTCGGAGCTAGATGAAGACGAGAAGTACGAACTTGATATACAGCGAGCCGATTACAAGATGAACTACCGTCAATATCAGGAGCTACAGCTAGCGATTGACAGCTTACGAGTCCAAATACAAGGCACCATCTCTCGAACCTACCTCGTATACACGTTCAGATGCGATACCACCTACGACATGCTTGCTTCACTTAAGCAACGGGTGGCTCCATCTGACTACGCCCGAAAGCTCCAATTGACCGCCCAGTATGCAGGGCTAAGAAAGGGGCCGAAAAGCCAGTACTATGAGGCTTGGCTGCGGGAATGGGAGAAAGTGATACTGAGTGCAAGGCATTAGATCTGCGGAGGTGCCTGGTGATCGATCAGTCAAAGACTTCGTCTACGCGGTCGAGTCTGCAACACTAAGCTCGGTCGACAAGTTTGTAGTTTACTTGATCTCTCGACATGTTGTCAAAGACACTGATGCGCTGGCTGGAGAGTGGAAAATTGCGGTGACGAGAATTCTACTGCTTCACTGCAACCTTCATTTGTGGCATTCTTTCATCCTATAGGGAAAGAGGTTCTGAATGCTCCTAGCGACCAGCGGCTATAGTGTCTTTTTGGCCTGATGTCACTCTCAAGGATGGTGTTATAGACCAGTGGCCAAACGATTCAATTTTACCGGTTCCAAAGATATCTCATGGTGTCCCTAGATGACCCTTACTGTCATAGGTTCTGCTTCCGGCTCCAAGTCCATAACGGACTTCGAGCGTTAGCTCTAGTCGGACTTGCAAAGTGATCGCGCATTGCGCAGAAATTGATCTCTCGGAATGCTAGAGTGGCGAACATGCGAGTTGAAAACTGTTCTCTTTCTACTTCTATTCGCAAACTGCTGCGCGACCAGGATGGTCTTTGTTCGTTCAGACAAGACTACTACTCGCCTTGATCCCCCTTGACATCCTTCAGGGCAATTCAGGAAGAGAGGCAGTCGGGAGAATTGACATCCGCAGTGCCAGCCGCAGGATCCGACGGCGTTATTGTTGGTTTTTTTCACCATCACCTCGCCACTTCTGTCATTATGGCCAGATCTTGAATTTTCTAGAAGTCCAACAGCAAGGATGCATGTCTAGCCACAGACGGGTTCTTCGTTTCAAGTGCTTCCGCTGTTTTTTGGCTTTGGAGGGATTGTAGGAGCGCAACTCAGGCTGAGTCAGGGCGTCGCGAAATTAAAAAGCTGGGCAAATAGCGGAAAGTAACGGGCTATGTGCCGTTCATCATGGTATTTAAGAGCAGTAGGCAGGCACGGGAAGGCTTGCTGAGGGATGGAGGAAGCAGTTCGCAGTGTTAACTGTTTTATGTGCCGCAACTCATGTGCCATAGGATCGTTTGTTTGAGGCTTGGAGGATCCCATCTATATCGATCCCGGCCCGCTATGTGCATCATGTGCATCATGTTCGACATGAACCGGTGTTCCTGGAGGGATTCGATTTTGGTGGTGGCTGTGGAAAATTCGACTGACCGGCGCTTAAAACGTACAGAATTCACTTTTATGGAACGAGACATCATTAGAAAAGGAATAGCTTGGTTTGACTCAATTCTTCCAAAATTCAGCCGACTCAGAAAAATAAAAGAGAAGACATTTCTTTGGGAAAGGCTAGTCTGCACAAAAAGTTGAAATTCAACATGAAAGGAGAACGGCACAACGGAAAATTATTAGAATTTCGAGCGGGCATTTCCCCAAGGTTGTAAGCATTGTTACCAGGCCCTCACCGTAGAATTTCCGAGATTAAATTTATCCCACATTGCTTCCATCACGAGTCACAATAGCGATGCGGATTCATCAAAAATTCAAAGTGGGAGAAAAAGAACACAGTTCCCCCGGCGGTTCGGCGGGGCGACAGACGATGCCACGGCATTGAACCCCTTGTAAATATGGGGAAATGCAATAATGCAAAGGCATTGCGGGGAGGATCGGTCGTCGAAGTTGACAGTAATATAGATGATTCCAGAACATTTCCTTTTATTTCTTCTTTATGTGGAATTGCTATGGTGGGGAATATGAGGCGGATAACGTGAGAATAATGTAAGGTGAGACTTGAATTGGTTTGTCAGTTTTCTTCCAACGGCGCCGGCCTTACAAAACACAGTGCACCAGCAGCTGAGTAATAAAGCTGAATGCGCTGAGGGCGGCCGGCTGTGTGTATCATCGCCCATTGTTTGACTGAGCCCTTTGTTCGCTGCCTGTTGGACTCGACCCAAAGCCCGGCCTAGGTCGGTGCTTTTGTGCGTTTGGTTTTGTGCCCCTGAAACTCACAGGAGGGCTACCTGGTAGGGTGCGCCCAGGAGGCGAAGGCTGCAGAAGCAAGGAGAAGATGATCAGATTCCAGCCCAGAAGTGGGCGCATCGGGCGACTCCTGAAACCGAAATGCTTTTTTTCAATACACAGCAATCGACCTCCGGCCTTGCGGTCCCTTCTGCGCTATTGCTCAATTCTAGGCAAAGACTGAAGGAGGCGGCGGGCTTGGGCGGAGGGAGCGAGGATCGAAGGGTGAGGAAGCGCGGGCGCATGGGGGAGCCACTAAGGGCGCGAGGGCTTTTGCGTTCTTCGAGGCTAAATTAAGAAAGCACTGACCAATCCTACACTATTGCCTCACACTAGCCCTTCCAAGTATGAGTTACGAGCCCCCTGCCTCGCCTGCCTTGGACATAAAGAGACCACGTTGCCTCTCGTAATTCTGATATTTGTCTCTACACCCGCCCACACCATCCAGATGCAGAACCATTGCAGTCAACCACCATGGGGGCAGAACCACTTCAATCTACACTCACCGCTCTGATCACTCCTGACATAATCTCTCAACAACCCGCTTCATCTCCAGCCTTCTCTACCGTCAACCCTTACACCACCACCATCAAGATGGAGGACCTCCAGACTTTCTACCAACCATCACCCTCACCCGAGACCCCATCACTCGCTTCGACTGATTCCAAATCCGACTCAAAGCCAGCCAAGAAGCGAAAGTCATGGGGCCAGGTGCTTCCAGAACCAAAGACAAACCTTCCACCTCGTAAGCGAGCCAAGACAGAGGATGAGAAGGAGCAACGCCGCATAGAGCGCGTAAAACGCAACCGCCTCGCTGCACACAATTCTCGAGAACGAAAGCGGCAAGAGGTTGAGCAACTACAATCGGAGAAGGAGGCGTTGGAGCGAAGCATGAACGCCATGCGTGAACAGATGAACCGGATGGCCGCCGAGCTCAAAGAATTCCGTAAACGTCACCCAAACAGTCTTCCAGAGTCCAACGTCACCGTACCCATCGAAGACTACGACATCCTCCTCCAATCGGACACTATCTGCCCTCGCCAGGCATCATTTCCCAGTCCCGAGTCTATGGACAGCATGGACACGCCCCAAGAATCCTCGAGCCAGCCATCGACACCCGCTTACAGCGAGACGGCCGCGATCGAAGCTGACCAGACACAACATCCTGCTGCGATGCTGTGTGACCTGCAGTGTCAGTCGGTTTCCCCGCGTCTCTCGACTACAAGCCCGTCATTCCAAATGTCGATGGCTTTCCTTATTCTCTTCAACCTCCAGATCTCTATGATGAGAATTCTGTCGACAACTTTTTCGACCTTAGCGAGTTCCCTGACGCCACCGAGTCTAGCCTCGTGGACGCCTCGCAGGACTTCTTCAACTCGTCGTTCATGGCGCAGGACAACATCATCAACCCGTACGGCCTCTGTGATCAAATTGGCGCGAAGCACTTCGATTTGCAGGCAGACTCAGGCGCAACAAATTTTGTTAGCGACGAGACTGGCCTCGCAGCTGAAGTTTAGCGCTGGTGCGGCACAACGGTCCAATGGGTTTGGTGGTAAGGCTGTGTTGGAACGGGATGAGTGGAGAAGGTATGTTAGGCAGCAACGACTCGGAATATCAAGGCATCGAGGAAATCTATCATTGGAACAAGACATAAAGAGGTCGTGTGTGGCACTAAACAATTGTTTTGAAAAGCCGCATCGGAGGCGAAAGTATCATAAAGGATTGTGATGGCGTTCAAGGAGTTCTAGGGGTGGGCTGTGATGTATTTTCTTGGAAAGAACTTTTGGTCGGCCGAGGTCAAGGGAGACGTCCCGAAGACTTTTCAGTCGAACAATTCAAATCTAACGGTGACCTCCCTGGTTGGCGGGTACAAGCGATGTATGGTGTTGCGAGTATTCTATGTAGTGTTATTTACGAATAGGATGTCCCGTCTCAACACAAACATGCTCTCTGTTCTTTGGTGATGATTCCTATGATTCCGTATTGCTGCCTTGTTTTTGACCTTGAATAATGTGTCAGCTTCCTGTCAAACGTTCCCGAGCAGTCCATCCCCAGCTATTTGCATCAAGGTCTATGTATCAATTTATCTGAAGAGAATTTTTCTTGCACGAAAATGCAACGAAGGTGAACCTCCGGCCCGAACACCGTACGCCCAATCTTTCTACCTCAATATTTTGTCTGCATTCCCTATATAAATCCTTATTTGCTTGTTAATTCTTGAATACAGCCCTCATAGTTCTATATTAAATATGCTATGGTCACTTTGAAAACTTGAATAACGCTATAGATTTTCGTCTAATAGTTAGCAGCAGAAGAACAAAAACATCTTAATATTACAAGAAGTCAAGGACAAAAATAAATCTTACCAACCAGAGATAGTCTTAGCTTATCCCGGGTTTGTCTTGGGGTCTTATCTTGAGCCGATAGCTGCATAGCAACCTGGCGTCAGCCGCGGGTAAGACGACTTCCTTTCACTGAGTTAATATTCCCTGAATATTCCCTGAAATATGGAACGATTACTTGGGGTATCGCCGCCGGAAAGCCGCCAAACCTTTTATCATAATATATATTTCGACGATTGCAAAGTTCAAAATGTAGTAACCTGTTTCACCACCGAACCCGACACACCACCGAACCCGACAGCGCGAAAAACCTAAATTTTAATCTTTTATAACTCAACAACCACTTTATAATATTTTTTAAAAATCTAAATATAAGCCTATATATACCTCTTTTAGCGTTTATTATAATATTAGAGCGTATAATATAGTAGTTACTAAGATATAAAGTTTAGGGGCTAAAAATAGAGACGTTTTTAAATATCTTAATAACTACTAGACTGCACACTCTAATATTATAAAAAGTACAAATATAGGCATATAAGAGCTTATATTTAAATTTTTAGAAAATATTATAAAGTTGTTGTTGAGTTATATAAGATTAAAATTTAGGGTTTTTGGTGGTTTTCGCGCTGTCGGGTTCGGTGGTGAAATAGGTTATATTCATTTCTATAGCTCTATGAAACATCGAAGATGTAAGCAGACTACATTACCCACCACCAAGAAGCTTGGCAGCCTGACCCGCGTGATGATTAAGAGCAGGCAATTTTCGCATCCTTCAATGCATTTTGCCTAATGAACCCTCCAAAGGCCATGCGTTCCCCTTCTACATCTGCATTCCTGAGTACCGGGCTGGCCCAATGTGAGACTCAGGGGAGGCACCCCAATCCACTATCATGGAATGAATCACAAATCCAACGCTTATTATTAAAGACCCTACCTGAATCCACTGTAATCCCTAGGATTCTAACACACTGTATTTCTGGGGCCATGTGACATACACAGTGCATACCATCATATCTCTTTCCTCACATGTCGTCTAGAAATTGGCATGGATATTCAACATTAGAAGTAGTTGCAGTGGTAATTCTGTACAGGTGCAAGTTTCTTGTTTTGTCGAGAATGGACCATAAAACCGATTGCAGAGAGTTGTGCGGCATGCATACTTAGATATGTGGACGTACGATAAGAGCCCACGGAGCCCTAGGGAATACTGGAGGCAGAATGGTAAGCTGGAGAAGAGTTTATGATTGGTTGACCGCTGGTCTCAGGGGCTTTGCTAAAGACGCCACAGTTATGAACAGCACTGGTCATCTTCGTCGTCTAATAATATTTATCAATTCGTGTTGGTCTAGAAATGATATCCATAACCTGTATATATTTCACAAGGTAAACCATAAATTCCATGAGAAGTCTTGATGGGGCTGAATTACGCAACTGTACTTCGCAGCTACATCATCACAGTGACGTCAACCCTTTAATGGTCAATTAAAACCTACATCAACCCTCAGAAAATACTGCACAACTCAGAACATAACAGAAACCTCCAGTCTGTCCAAGAATACTCTCTAATTTAAGCGCTTCTATAAAACTACGGTCCCTTCAATCATACCCCGAAACCACCCACAGCAAAGTATCCAACATGCCACGCGACGGATCAGGCCGCTCCGACAACGCCATCGAGCCCGGCGAGAATGCAATTCACGGAACTCAAGGCGAGGTGTGCTCGACTACCACCTCCCTTATCAAATATTACCCAATCCAGCCTTTCATATCACGAACAGACCTCTTTGCTTCTCAGCGTTCCTCCAACCGCTACTAACAAGCGCCCTTCACAGCTAAAGATCTACCGCGCCGAGCGCACTGCAACACCACCTGCTCCAGAAAAAGGCGACGGAATCGAAGGTGTGAACGCGAGCGGAGGCGGCAGCCGTGGGCTCGGGACGGGCCAGGGACGGCACGCGAATGACCCGAACAAGCCGCCGCTTGTGGACTAGCTTACTGAAGGGAAGAGGTAAAGGATGGCAGTGGATGTTTGGGGAGAAAAAGAGGGAAAGGAAGGAATAACTGCTATATCTGGGAAGAAATTCCTACTGCGTTTAACAAAAGTGGCATCCGCGCATGAAAATTGCGAATGGACAAAGTGAGGCAGCCCTCACTAGCACCAGCGAGCGTGCTCAATCGAATCAATCATGGAACGAAAGCTCGAGCAATCTCACTCGCCAGTGACTTTTTGATTTTACCGCCCCACCTAACGTACTGCTAACTTTTGACTATTGCGAGCGCAAATGATAATCCAACCATGCTCTATTGATACAAATATTATTTGCCATCTTCCACTCTCAACCGTAGAGCCCTTCTCCAGCCTAACCTCATCCTCTCCTAATAAACTCCAACATCTTGCCCGGCCCTCGCCAACACCTCAAATACTCTTGGTGGCAGCTTATATCTGATGAGACCCGCAAAGACCATCAGGTCCTTCGCCGCCTGCAGCAGGTCATCCGCAATTTTCTTCCTCGTCCAGTCCTCATACTGCGAGCTGAGCAGAGCCTCGCGGTGACGGCCACAGCATGTGATAGTCCACATGAGCAGGTTCCCGATATTACGCGCGACCTCAGGCGGATAAGTGGAAAAGTTGGTTGCGCAGGAGCGAATCGCAGGGAGGGAACCCAAGGCGCGGAGAGGTAGGAGGGATGTGCTGGTTATAATCTAAGGAGTTTGGGTTAGTTTACGGTTTGGATAGCGTCGTATGGTTGGTATATTGGGAGCGTAAAGTGGGAGGAGCCCTGGAAGAGTTAAAGGGTTAAGCGACTTACATCTAGTGCCTCGGGCCACCTGCCCGCCTCGACCGTTTTCTTCGCATTGCTCATGTCCAGCAACAGTTTAATCGTATCCCGATTCCGAGCACTAATCTTGCTGTAGTAGGACGAGTTTGTGTCGTACATCGCAATCATGCTCCTGGCGAGATCTGCTGGATCATCAATCGATGTTAAGCTCAAGCTCGATCCTGGCTGCTGGGGTTGTTGCGGTTGCCCAGGTATAAGGGCCGCTGCACGAGGCTTCAGCGGCTCTAGACGCAACGATTCTTGACCAAGGTCCACAGAAATGGTTTCTGAGAGGGCGCGATTCAGGATAGAAACCACGTTGTCGAATTCCTCGGAGAGATGGTACAGGAGCACGGCATCCGTTGTGCGCCCGCTATCATCTGCAACCTTTGCTGCTTGGATCGTAATCGTCTTCAAGAAGTTTTTCTTATCTTCAATCTTGATTAACGGCAAACGTTGCTCAATTGCACCCTTAATGCTTGTGCCATCAGACCTAATATCGCCTAATAGCTCAGCAAATTCTCGAGTCTCGAGGACTAGCTCGCGGAGCGCTTCGTGGCAGAGGTCGGCCTGCCGTTTACCTGCTTCACCAGGAAGGTCGGCATTGAGGCATATTAGAGTCAGGTAATCTGTAGCGGCTTCTGGCTTGGCGGCACGGAAGTCTCTTGTGTAGTACCCGATCATTTGCCCGAAGTTTAGCTGCGGTTTCTGGCTTGGCGTGAAAGTCACTGCAAAATGTTAGCGCTACATATAACTTCTAAGGAGGGCAATGCTTACAGATCTCCGAGCCTGAACTGGTCCAGTCAGCCACCCTTAATAGACCATAGTAGTCTAAGGCAATTGCGAAGTGCACTGCGGCCGTATAGTTGTGCTGGTACAGAAAACTGACAGCCTGCTCGAACATTCCAGCCAGGATTTGCAGGAAGAAGAATGTGCCATATCCACTAGCATTTTCAGACCCTGGAGAAAAATGCCGTTGTCCAATATCGGAGATCGTCGCTCTCAGTTCCTCCAGACCAAATGATTCGGTAGGGGAGTCTTCGGAACGGACAGTTTCTCGAACGAGGTTGAACTGTAACCAGACCCAATCTTCCATGCTTTGGCCAATTCCTTCTATGTTCCGCCTGCTCAATTCGCATCGCCCTATTACTTTGTAGCATGCTGTACAATAAGGATCATCATCAGCAGCAGCTATCCTGGCCCGAGATGAGAACGTGTTGTTGATTCTGGTCTGCAAATCTTGATTTAACCTCCTATCAGGATCTTTCGTGTGGTATGCTATGGCAGATATGAAAGCCCTGTCATGGGCCTTGAAAAAATGTTCATTTTCAGCAACATATTGTGCAGCTTCTTTGGTAAGGCCGCTCCGGAGGAGATGGAAGACGAGGACCCAGGGATAGTCCCCGTCTTGACCAATTCGCCTAAACAGCTCGTTTTCGGCGCCGAGTTCCTTGCGTGCAGATTTTAATCGAATATAAGCACGGACCTTGTTGATCGTTGAAGGTATTCCCCCGAGGTTTGCTTCTCTGGGATTCTTGGAGATGGCTGCCTCAAGTTGATTGAAATAGCTGGGAAAATGTTAGAAATCGTCGTGGACGAGTTAGTGCTAGACATACTGTTTCTCTAAAAACTGACGAGAACCATCAATGATGCGTTTCCGCAGCGCAATGCTCTTGTTTGAAGTTGGCGTAGGGTTGAGATAGTATGTTGAGTAATGGCGCTCCTTGATAGCGCCCGGATCTGATGGTCGTAAAACTTTGGGGTCTTCCTTAGTAATGGAAATAAGGGCATTATATGAATCCACGAGTTGTTGAGTATTCTATAATCAAAACATGAGCCTTCCGAATGCCAGCACAGTAAAAACAAAAGTTCTACTCACATCAATACCGGATTGGAACTCAACTTCAGCGAATTGCTGGAGCACCGGGTATATAGCCTCCTGTAATCTTGCAGCATTGAGCTCCTTGACTTTAGCTGCGTACTTCTCCTGCTTGTCTCTATCGAATCTGTTCTGAGGCGCAGATTGCAGGCCCGCTCCTGCTTTGTCCGGAGAATCCTGAAGAGTGCTCATTTGGCCCTGAAAACCAGTGGCGGGTGACCCAATAACCGATCTCATACCGGATGCACCAAATGATATGCCAGCCACTGATGCTGTTGCGGCACCTAGCCCTCGTCCTCTTCGAGTTGATCTACCGAAAGCACCTCGAGCAGCTTGACTTTGAGCGGCGCTAGTACTTGTAGCCAAGTTCTCGCTCTGCTTGGCCAATCCAAAATGTTCGTATATCCGCTTGCGTTGTGCGTCCCATTCCATTTGGACATTTTCTTCCAAGAAAGTGTCGAAATCGCGCTTAGACTGTTCCAGACCCTCTCGTATCAATGCAAGTGTAGATTGCGACTGTAGGTTCGCAATATACCCATCAATATCGGTGTCCAAGACATTCGAACCAGATCCAGTAGTGTTCAAACCTGCCTGGGCACTGAATTGATTAAGGTCCCGAAGCGTACTTCCAGTTGAAACGCCAGAAGCCGCGAGTAAGTAGTGTCTGAAACCTTCAAGTCAGCTTGATCGTAAAATTATATGCATCATTCCTCTACTTACGCCCTGCTATCTTGCGCTTGGGGAGCTGAAGCTCCACTACCCCCAAGATTTCGGACCTTTCTTGCAATGTCTCCCAGCCCTAGCTGCAAACTTGGTAAATCGCCGAACTGATTGGCTCCATTCTCTTGGTTATTCCTCTTCCTTCCTCGCTCTAGAAGGTGGTCGAAATGTGCGGATCGCGCAGGAGCATTTGTTGATTGCGAAAGAGGTCCACCTTGCTGCTGTGTTTGTCCCAGTTGTGGAGCTGCGGTGTTTGACTGCGGCTGAGTTGTTGAAGCTCCGAGCCCACCGAATAGAGAGCTTGATGCGTTCGACTGCTGCTGAGCCTGGCTAGTTGAAGCTCCTAGACCGCCAAATAAAGAGCTAGTTGTGGTTGATTGCTGTTGAGGCTGAGTTGTTGAAGCTCCTAGGCCACTGAACAAAGAGCCAGCAGCGTTAGATTGCTGAGGCTGCGCTGTTGAGGCTCCGAGGCCACTGAATAAACTGCTTGTTGCGGTTGATTGCTGCTGTAGAGCTTGCGAGGTGTTGGTATTTCCAATACGTCCAAACAACCCCCCAGCGTTTTGTGCCTGTGACCCGGCTGCGCCTGTGCCTGCGAAACGATTATTGGCGAAGGGATTGGACGATTGTGGCTGAGGGGTTGTTCCTAAGTTAGAAAACAGGCTTGGTTGTGAGGGTGCGGAAGTGCCAGTCGTGCCAGTCGTGCCAGTCGTGCCAAATAGTGAACCGCTGGACTGCGCTGAGGTTGTGGGATTGCTTGAGAAGAGCGAAGGTGCGCTGGAGCTCGTTTGGCCGGCGTTCGAAAACATGTCCTAGGAGGAATGGGGGGATTAGCTCAGCGAGTGCTGAGGTTAGCATATACGGTGTTGTTGCTGTTTCTTCGAAATAATCGCAAGGCGCGAGTTAGGGATCCGCTTTTCTCGCGGCGAGTGGAACATGGGTCAGCCGTACCGCGTCAGGCACCCTTCGCCAAGCCCGGTGAATGCGGAGAGGCAGTAGGCGCAGAACCAAAAGCATGAAGTCTGCGAGGAATATAATTAGAGGTTTATTCGATTTGCTTAAGCTAATTGGCAATATCTATGGCTTTCTTGGACTTGATTTCAGACGTCAAGTTCGTTTGGTCTTCTAATCACCCCGGCCAGATCACTAAGAGCTCACTTGCCCACTAAAGATACATCAGAACACACCAACTGTGCATCGCTCGCATTTAGTTGTACCACCCATGCGCTTCGCCTGCGGCCCGCCCGCCTACCTAAAGAACCCTAGGGAGAAACGTAGAAAGCAATGGACCCCATGTTTAACCGTTAAAGATAACCGAACACGTTATAGTGATGCCGAGTACATACCAGATAATTCCGGTTTATATAGCTTCCGAACCGTGGAATATGCCTGCCAAGTGTTAGTATGTAATGACAATGAGTTTTCATGATCAAACACTGCGCCCTTGTATGGTAATGTGAAAAGTGAGGCGAAGTAGATATATACTTCGATTGATTCGTAAGGTATGAGCTGCAATGAACGGAATTGAGATTTCTGCCATATCCCTCTCCTCAATATATGATGGCTATTTTCCAAGCTAGAGCTGCTCTCAAATATTGAAACCTATCACTAAAGCAATTCCCAAGAGGTAGGGAAATCATATCTTCCAATTTATTCAAACTCATGGCGCACATCCCGAACTTTGTGCCAATGTCATTGCCTTGGCGACGCAGGCCAGCAGAGCATGTTCCAGATCATGGATGGTATCAGGATGGAGAACGCCTTCGTGGAGTGAAACCACACTATGCATTTGTTTGGCCCTAGGATGGCAAAAAGGGGCAGTAAAATGGGAAGATGAAAGGATATTTTTGCAAGTGAAGGCCCGGATATTCATGTAGCGATCAGCGCCGACAAGCGAGATGCTCTCTATAATCGATAGAGGAGAGCTCGGTGGTCTCGATGGACGGAATTGGACGCAGAGAGCCAGACGGAGCCTTGACATATCGGCTACTGTGGGTTCGGTTTTTTCGCGGACAAGAAAAGATGACTTCCGAACTCGAAAGTATGGAAGACCTGAATGGGATACATGGACAGATGCGCGGTGGCAAGAGGAGCCGAACGAGGACTTCTACTATCCATACGCTCTAAGAGACCCAGATGGCGAGTGGTGGGAAGATCATCCATAGAAAGATATGATGGTTAACCTTAGTTGCCTTGATCATAAACAACGTTCATGCAGAGCTTCCCAGACGATATCAGAAGCTCCTTCAGGACTTTCATCTCGTTTACTTCGTCTCGCTGCAGGGGTCATTCCACTACTGTCCACAAGTTTGGTGCACTTTACGCAGCTTGCTCGTCTAGTGTTGGTATATGCAGTAATCATATCCTGTGAAATTCAGTGTCGTTAGGAATAACTTAGATTGGGTGGCAAACCAGTAGGTATTTCAAGTCGTTTGGACGAGGTCTTGAAGCGAGACATCTAGTGATTGCAGGAAACAATGGCATTTCCCCCACACATTCAGTGTCAAGTTTGTAATTTCCGTTTGCCTCTTTTCTTCGAACAACGCGAAATCTCATGAGTAATGTCGGTAATCTGAATACGATCTATAGTCAGGTCAGTCACGTATAAAGGGAAAAACGTAAATTCTCCCTACATTAATAAGTTGGTTATCTGCTTCAAGATTCACTTTAAATTTTGGATGTTCATGTTTAAATGCATCGACAATTCCAGTAATGTCAAGCTCCTCGTTTTTAAGCATCGTTACTTGATCCTCTTTTTCTATAGCGCCTGCAGTCTCTTTCTCGTTCTCCAGAGTATCCACCCAACCGTACTTCGGGACACGAACGCATGCGCTCAGGTCGGGATCGGTCTTTTGACTCTCTTTTGCATGCTCGAAAATGGACTGCGTCTCCTGGCTTTGCCATACTACTTTGAATTTGCTTATATTTTTGTTCGCGCCTACTGCTGCTTGCCTGAAGTCCGCGTAGAACGCTGCTGGGGTTGTGTGCGCGGTCCTGAGAGGCTGTATTATGCGAGGGATCGTAAGGCGTAGTTCGTCCAACTATTGCCAAAGTCAGCAAAAGGTCATCCATAGCACCTGGGAAGCAAACTTGCTTGCTCCTGTAGCTTCTCGAGGTGCGCAAGAGCTCCCTTGCACTGAGCCTCATCCCAGTCTGCAGCGGGTTGCTGAGACTTGCTTGCTTGTAAAGCCATGTATTCGCATAAGATGAAGATAAATGGAAAGTAAATAACAAACGCGGTGAAAATAATACGACCGATCTATTTTGTTATCTCATATATTGGCCCTTGCATAGAAGTGGGAAAGGAACAGAGCAATCACTCTGCGTCAGGATACTTTTCGTCCTCCGAAACCTTGAATTAACTTAGTCTGTTACGAAACGCACTGGAATCCTTGGCATGCGGATCCCCAAAATTTGCACCCAAACCTTACGTGCAAAACTGTGAGACAGCCCATTTCCACGTTAAATGCGCCTTATTGTCCACATAACGTCCCTGCCGTTAGTTAGTAAGTCGAAGCCGATGTCGCCCTGCTATTTGCCCTATCCTGACGCGTTTCCTGGTGTCATAGTGCCTCGTATTAGTCGTTTGCAAAATGTATTAGAATCCTTGGCATGCAGATCACTGATTTTTGCGCCCAACCTTACATATAAACCCGTGAGATAGCCCATTTCCACATTTAACGCGCCTTATTGTCCACATAACTCCTTGCCGTCAGTCAGTAAGTTAAAGCCAATGTCGCCCCGCTATTTGCTCTATCTTAACACGTTTCCTAGTATTATAGTGCCCGCGAAAAAGCCCGCGAAGAAGCCCGCAAAGCAGGCCTTAAAGTTAACACCAGTAACGTTAACGCCATTAGCAGCTCCTTCTGCTGGTAGTACTCGCTCTATTAGCAATACCCGCGCTTGTTTACGTACTACTAGTGTCGCTTCTAAGGCTTCTGCTATAAATAAACGTAGAAAGCCGTCTGCTCCTCCTCCTCCTCTAGGACCGCCTAAGCCTAGCTAGCGCGCTAAACTGACGAGGGTAACTCGGATAGCTTATATAGAGCCGCCTATAGACCGCGGTCAGCGTATACGGTTTTAGGATAAGGAAGTTAAAGAAGTTAAGGAGGCTACACTGTATTAGGCGTTAGAGGGCCATAGTTGTTATAGACACTATAATAATAAAACTAAGGAGGAGGTTAAGGTAAGGAAGGAGTATAAAAGGGATAAGCTTTATGCTAGATAGGAGCGCGATATTAAGACACTTAAGGGCCTAAATTTAAAGGTCTCGTTAGATCTAGAGAGGCTTAATTAGGGCCCTTACAGTTTAGATATTATTAATTAGGACGACAAGGACTTTAATATTAAAGATGCGCTAGAAGGGCAGGCAGAAGATCTACATTAAAGGCGTTAAATTTAAGGTTAAGATTATGGTTAAGGTATTTGTCTTAAGCGTTAGACTAAATAGGTAGCCATTAGCTATCCTATCTATGGTTAGTTTAGGCTCTATATTAACGGTTTTAAGGTTACTATAGACTATCTAGTTAAGTAGAAACGGCAGTTATACAACCTAAGCCTTGTTAAGGACGCTATTTATAACGGTGCTAGGGCGCGTCACCTGCCAAATTCTGCCAAATTCTGCCATGTTCTGCCACCTGTTATATTGTTATATACTATCTGGTACTATTTCTTACTGTTTCTTACTATTAGCTCGCCTACTATTGGCTCGCCTACTACTAGCGCCTTGGCGACCCCATGTATCTTATTAGCCTTTAACAGTCTTCTTCTCCTTCTTCTCCTTAGCTTAGTATTCTTATATAGTAGCAATCTACAAGCTTTGGTTTAGAAGCATTTATATAAGCCCATTATATTATACTAAGCTCTCCCTATATTGACTGGGAAGGCCTTAATAATATCCCACCTTAAAAGAAGACCTTTGTCTGCAATAACGCGTTAACGCGTAATACTTAGACATTAAAAAACTTACACTACTACGCCTAAGAAGGCCCTAACAATATCCTACTTTATAGGCCAGACTGTACTTAACCTAACCCCTAAAAGAACCCTAGAATTAAAACCAAATTATACAATTTTAATAAACCCTAGGAAGCTAATAATAGCACCTAAAGTAAGCTTATTTAAAAGATCTACCTCTACCTAAGAGGAATATAAGATCTAATTAAGATTAGAAATTGAAGATAATAATAACATTATAGGTATATACAAGCAGATTTATATCCTTGCAGCCAATTAAAAGGTTAATTGTCTTTAAGCCTAAAGTATATAAGAGACTCTAAAGGAGATTCTAGAAAGCCTTGCTGCCTTATAAAACAGCCTAGCCTCTCCTTTATAAAGCCTTAGTTAACCTATTTACTTAACTAAATATAATATACTAGAGAGTACGGACATAATAATAAAACAATTAAAGTCCGTTAAGCTTCCTAACTCTTAACCACTATTTAATGGGATAGACCCTACCTTTAAGAATTAGAGTATCTAAGTATAAGGAAAGCTCTATGTTAACTATAATCATTTCCCCTTTAAAGAAGCTAAAATGCTCTACCTCTTTAGTTAAACTATTAGGGATGCCTAGTAATACCTCTAGGCCAAGTTTAAGGATAAGTTACCTATTTAGTTTATATCTGTTAATAAGATAATATAGTATCTAGCTGCTACTTATATTAATCTAAATAAAGTACGGGATGCCTATTATAACTATAACCATCTAATAATAAAATCAAACTAATCCTTTGCTAAGTTCTAGACCTAATTCTTATACCTAGCAGGTAAAGGCTAGGTTCCCCTTAAGAACTACTGTTTAGACCTATATACTACGGGCACGTGCCTCTAGTACATGACCGGCGACTATCTAAGGGGCGTCTGAAGGTTGTCCTAAGGGCAGCCCAAGGTAACCGCAATAATATCCCTTACATTGCCCCCCCCCCTTCTTATGGTTGGCCCCTAATCACCATTACCTTGCGGTAGGGAGATTATAAGGGCTCGTCCCAGAAGGGGTTTGGGGAGATATTAGAGAGATGTTAGTATGCCGCTATATATTATCTATCTATCTAACCCCTGCTTTAAACTCCTAAAAAACCTTAATAAGGAAAAAACATAACTAGAGAAAAGATGTGAGGATTACTAGGAGACCTATTAGGAGCCTACTGGAAGTATGCCGGTGACTACCTAGGCTGATATAGGGATTTTTATGCAACTCTACTTCTAAGCCTTTATGCCGGTCTGCAATTAATTACAAGTGTTATAGGCAATTTGGTGTTCTAGTATAGTTCCATAGAATCTTTTAGTATGGGATTTAATATATAGAGCCTTGGCTTGCTGTTATCTTTAACTTTTAAGATATTAATCTATAATCCTTTCATATTGGTCCTGTACTATATATTTAGCGTAGCTCTACTACCTAGTAAACAGAAGGGACACTTTATAATAGCGCCTCTAGCTATTATACGATTGTTAAGAACGTATATAACGTTGTTCTTTAATACCATAGTATCGTTTAGGTATAATTTAACCTATATACGTCTGTAATTGACATCTTAATTGCCTTCCCTAGCCGCATAATTAGTTTTTGTAAGGAAGTAATAGCTAAATAGCTTATACGCGTGTTTCCTTCCTTCTAAATTGCGCTATTGTAATAGAGTTATATCGGCAAGGTTGCGGCTATTTACTAGAAGGGTATTAGAAGGTAAAGTATGAGACACCTTGCTTATTAAGCTGCTTCTTTTCCTTAACACCTCACTTCCCATTATTAACCTTCATCCAATTTTAGACATATTCTTAATATATTATTAAGATTTTCTTTTTTTCTATTATTAATTTAATATGCCTCTTTATTTTCCTGCTAACTACTCTTTTAAGCTAATTCCACAGCGTATCCTGGCCCTACCGCTGTATATAGAATCTTAACCTCCACTAACCCGCAATTAGTGCTAGTCCTGCCTAAATGATTTTGCCTATACATCCTTAAAAGACTAGAAGTCTAATAAGAAGATTTTAGATGCTTGCAATAAGACCTACTATATAAGGTCCAACACCTTTAGTCCTTATAATTAATGCATATATACCAAGAGCGGCAGTTGCGTTAAGGTGAGCTTTCCTATCCTTAATAGGTTTCCATTGCTAACTTTAGGCTTTAATATAGCCTGGGCCTAAGTAGCGACGATTCTTTAATGTCTTTAACTACTATATTACCTAGGCTTTCTCTTATTCTAGCGCTAATGCTAAATATCTAGGTCAAATTTAAGACTATGCCACAGCCATCTATACCGCCTATAATTCCTAGTAAGCCAGCTAGTAACGCCTAATAAGGGAGCAAGGTTAGTATACTAAGGATAGGGTAAAGGATGGGGGTGATAAGAAGAAGGTCGCCATTTACCATAAGAAGGAGTTTACGCATGCGCGTTAAGTTTTAAAAGAGTATAATATAATGCAGTATTAGGTAGGTTACCCTTCAGGTACCTAGCGGATAGGTAACTAATAGTTGCCGTAGCAAGGTCTTGGTGGTTCCGGGTTATATCAGCCAGCTAACGTTTCTATTTATTCTGGGCTTAAGCGTATCTTTATTAACTATAAGCTAACGCCTTAAGAGCTTTATCAGTATTAGTTTGGACCTAATATTAATATTAAGCGTTTAAGAATCTCTGCTCTACCTACACCTCATTGTCCTGCCCCAATTTTTATGCCTACTTATACACCTATAAAGGGATCTCATTCCCGTTAGCCATCCCTTAGAGGGCCAATAGATACTAATCCTGCTCCTAAGGATAAGGCATAGTGGCTTTTAATTTAGGCATTTGGGATTGTTCTTATACATAGTAGTAATTAAGGATCTTAACTGGTGCTTGGGAAGGCCTTATAAGGCATTTAGGAAGGTATAGGAACACTATTCCTAATATAGACTAATAAATAGGAATGCGATTCTAGCAAAGTACCCTATCAATTCTATGCTATATACGTGAAAAGGCTAAGAACCTATCCTGCCTTAGGCCGTAGCCTTAATTAATCCTTATGGTTTCTGGAGCCTGTCCGTTCTATATCTAATTTAACCTATTTCTTACTCTTTGCACGAGTCTTCTTTATAGGCTGCAATGACACTATAGTATTAGAGCGCTTTCTACGCCTTATAGATTGCGGACCTTAGTTCCAATATTCTTTTAGAATATCTTTATAATAATTAAGGTAATCCTCTGGTTCCTATATAGAGTCCTTAGCGGGCTATCCTAGCTATTTAACTTTATATTAAAGCTTGTTCTTAACAGACTTATGGCGTAGTATAGTTTTACCTTATATCGCTCGCCCACCACTTTAAGGTGTTTAATTGGGCCTAGACGGAAGTTCTTTTCCAGTAGTGGTCTATACTATAGCTCTAGTAGGTTTATGTGAAACACTAGATACATATAGGCTATAGATAGGGGTAGCTAGAGATGGTAGGCTAGCTTGCCAATTTATTCCTTAACTTAAAAGGGACCTAGGTATCTTACATTAAGCTTCTTTAATAGTTAATAGGTCTTAATATTTATTAAACGTAATAGAACCTTATCGCCTATTCCGAAATACTTATTTTAGTATTTGCAGTTGTACCAAAGTCTCTACTGCTCTTAGGCATCTTATAGGCTCTGCTTTACATACTTCCATTACTCCTCCTATTCCTAGAGGTATCCTTATACTCTTTAGTGGATGTCCTTAAACTTTCCGGTAGGATCCTATAATTAATTATACGGCCTTAGCTAGTAATTACTGGGTACACTATTAAACCCAGATAGTCAGACGCCATAGGCAATCCAAATTGGTGTATACTTATACAATACATATTGCTTTAAATTATAAGCGTACTCCACATACGGGAATAGCTTACACTAATTATCTTGCTGGTAGTTCAAATATATTCGTAAGTACAATTCCAGTTCCTGGTTCTAGCGTTCCATTTGCCCATCCATTTATAGATAGAAAGCTATACTATAATAGTGGTCTATCTTTAAATAAAAGCATAGATCTAACCAGTACTGGCTTATAAAGACACTGCCCCTATTAGTAATAATAGAGTGCGGCTAATCTACTTTAAGAAAGCATTTCTCCTTAATTAGGCTGGTAAGTGCTTATATGTTAATCGTCTTATTAACGGGAAGGTATTAAACATACTTTAAAAACCTATTAATAAGTACCAGGACTAAATCATATGTTCATTCTTGCTTATCCTTTAATGGCGGAAGATCCGTAATAAAATCCATAGCATAATATTGCTATAGTTCGCTAGCGGGAGGAACCAATTTAAGTAGACCCCATAGCTTGTGCCTTTAGATTTTATATACTTAACACTTCTTACAGTGGCTGATATACTCCTTTGCTTCCTGCTTGAGTTTTAGCTAATAGTATTTATGTTAAAGTAATTCTACTATCTTAGCTTAACTATAGTGGCCGCCTAGAGGATTATTGTGATTCTTTATAAGAATTTTCTAACGTAGATTTGCTTCTTGTGGCACCTAAACCTTGCCATTTCTACGCAGTAGGCCCATTGGGTCCAGTTCCTAATTTTAGCGCCTTACAGCTTCCTTTCTGTTATATTTCCGGTCTACTTCCGCATTAAAAATGGCATAGGAGGCGTCCCTCCGTTATACCTCATGGATAAGATCTATTAACCTTTTAGATGGTTCCTAGGTAAAAGCTGTTTTACCTTATACTGCTCCAAGTATAAGACTAGATAGTACTATGGATCTTGCAACTTCTTAGTGCGTGTATATTAGGAAGGCCGCTACAAGGTTAAAGTCCTTTAGTCTTTATAGGGCTCTAAGTTCTAATTGCTCTTTAGCTTTGCTATTAGTTTAAGAGGATAGCTTAGTAATTAGTGGTGTATTATTAGGTTCTGAGAGTGTATTAGGGACGTCCTATCTAGGTATATTTGGACCCTTATTAGTAATAGACCGGGTACCAGCCAGAACATTAGTAGAAACTAATAGGGCTTATATCGCCTAAGACTTAGTGCATAGAGCTATAGGTGCTTAAGCATCCCATACCTAGAGCTTGTTCTATAATATAGGGAGTAAGATATCTATTATCTATTTTCCTTCTCCTGTTTTAAAGCCTTTGGTATAGTCTGGCCATTATAACAGTCTATTAGCAGGGTTGTTTTCCCCTGGCTTATATTTAATCTTAAAATTAAATTGCGTAAGCTCCTCTGCCTATCTGGTTTATTAAGGTATAAGCTCCTTTATAGTTATAAAGTAGCGTAGATTATAATAATCTGAGAGTATATAAGTGGTATAGCTTGCGTGCTTAAGGTAGTGTCGCCACTGTTTAAAGTAGTTAACTATGGCCAGCAGTTCCTTATTGTGGGTATAATACTTAACTTTAGGTCCCTAGAATTTTCTGCTATAGAATGCTACTGGTTTCTAGTGGAGCTGGGTAGGGTCTAGATGTCTATTAGGTTGCAGTAGGATACCAATAAGGGCAAAATTTGATATATTAGTGACCATTATTAGTAGCTAATCTAGGTTAAAGTGCCGTAATAGTAGAGCTTCTATAAACTTTGCGTGTAGTTCCTAAAAGGCTTCCTATACCTTTCTGGGCCATATCCATAGTTTATACTATTTAGTTAGTCCCTTTTTAGTTTTCTTCCTTCCTACCTTTAAGCTTTTTGCTTTTCAGGCCAGGTCTTAGGAAGCTTTAGTAACGTAGTTAAATAGGTATCAAGTGACGTCTAAGTAGTTATAGATAAAGCGCCTATAGAAATTGGCAAAGCCTAGGAACACTTAAACATCCCAGTAGCTCTCTAGCTCTGGCCACTCTTAAATTGTCTACAACTATACTAGGTCTATAACTACGCCTGTAGGCGTTATAATATAGCCTAGGAACTTAACCTGCTTAGTGTTAAAGATATACTTTAACGCCTTGGTATAGAGGCCCTAATTATCTAAACGTTCCAGCACTTCGCAAACGTATTACTTATACTAATCCTTATCTTCTAAGTAGATTAGAATATTATCTAAATAGATAACATATATGCGGTCAACTAGTCCCCCTAAGGCTCTGTAAATACACAATTAAAATATTATAGGCGTATTGGCTAGCCTAAAAGGTATTACTAGATACTTAAAGTGGCCATATTAGGTCTTAAAGGCGGTCTTCTACTTATCCCCTTTTTTGATACGGAGCCTATAATAGGCGTCTTATAGATCCAGCTTTGTAAAGATCTTGGCCCTAGATAGTTAATCCAGTATTTTACTAACTAATAGTAGTGGGTAACAGTTCTTAATTATAATCTTATTAAGACCGCAATAGTTTATATATAGCCTTATAGTTCTATCTAGTTTTAGGATAAAGAGGATCAGCGCGCCTGCTGGTAACTTACTGGGCCGTATCCATCCCTTTTCCAGTAAGCCATTAAGGTACTCCCGTAGGATCTTAAGCTCTTTATAAGAGAGGTTATAAATAAAAAGGTTTAGCAGCTGCTTGCCTTCTTCTAGATTAATTACGTAATTATATTCCAAGTTTTATAAAAGGACATTAGCTCTCCTGCCCGAAAATACCCTTAATAAGTCCCTTAGGCCTACCGGGATATTTAATAAATTAGGGTCGTGTTTGTCCTCCGCGTTATTATTAGGTAGGTCCCAGAGCTCCCTTAGGACGCTTATAGGCAGCGTTATATACTATAGTAGTTGTTTATATATGGTTGCTACTGTATATTAAATAGTTTTATATAGTAGCTAGTAGAGGGTAGAGAACTCCTTAACGCAGTATTTAAGGTGCTGTAGTATACTCTCCGCGTATTGCTTAAGCCAGAGTAACCTATAGCGGTGGAGGTATCTTATAAGATCTTTAAGATCGCCGCCTCCCTATAGTATCTCCGCAACCTATTTAGTAGTTCCCTATAGGGTATCCATTATAAAAGGATTATTGCCTATACTAGGCTCTATACCTATCTTGCTATAAAATAGGGGTTAGATCTAATACTCCTTTAGGTGTAGAGCGTATACTATTTTACCTGGAGCTATATCCTCTAGAATATCCTTTAAGCTTATTAGTAATATGCGCCCTTCTAATTCTTCATCATTCCACCATTTAAAGGCTCCTGTCTTAAAGTATATCTTAGGATCTACTTCCGTAAGCCAAGGATATTTAAGGATAAGGTTATAACCTATAAAATTAGCCACCCAGAAGGGTTACAGGCCAACTACCTTGGTGCGGTTATACATGTTGGCCACTAACACTGTAAGCTTATAGGCGCTATGTAGTTTAATCCAATGCTTATCTAGGAAGCCTATAATAGGTTTCCGCCACCCTAGCAATAGGATAAGTTCATGCTCTTTTGCCAAGTTATATTATATAAGATTAATTTTAGCGCCGCTGTTGTATAGTACTTAGAACTAACACATCTCGCCCATAGGGAGTATTATTTCTAGCTTAACAGTAATACAGAGAGTCTTCCCTTCCATATCTTGCCCTAGCTGTAGCTAGGAGACGTCCGTAACTAGGGCTTCTCTTTTTTTAGTTTATTAGTGCGTTTATTGCCCTACTTATTTTTCTAGTAAGAATTTCCTTTTGGCTTCTTGGGGTGTTCCTATAAGGGTGTTAGATGGGTGTTGGGTTGGCCATAGGAATCTTTCCCACTACTTAAGGCTCCTGACTTTAACTATTCCAAAGTTCTCTTTAAGAACGGCTTTTTTAAAGACTGGGTCTGCCCTATATTACTACTAGAGTGCCTACGCTTCTAGCTACCCCCTAGCTTCTTACTAGAAGAGGTCTGGTTCCTTACCGCATCCTTGGCGTTTAGAACCGCTCGTTTAAAATCCGTATATGCGGTAATCCGCGGTAGGGCTCCTACACACTTTATTTTATTACAAATTGCTAGCTTAATTCTAGCCTAGATAAATCCAATCTTCTCCTTCTTATAGACGCTACCGTCCTTATTTTTAAAGGGCTCTGAATCCATCTGTTAAGCATAAGTTTCCATAAAGTTTATAAACTGGCGGAAATCTTAATGGTCTAGCTATATACCATTCCAGAATTATTCTGCGTTATTATATTATATAATATACGGATCTTAGGTCCAACCCTTTAGAAAGGTCTATAGCTATGGCCATATAGTAATCTGCTCTTTATTGAGTTAATTAAGCACAATTTAGTTTAGTAATTGGTTTTTAATCTTGCTAAGAATCCACCATATACGTTCTTTGGTATTATCTTATATTATCAGCATCTTAAAGAAGTTGCCTACCTCGCGAACCCAATTATCTAAATATTAGGCGCTGGGTTTATAACAGAGTTCTAGGCTGCCGGAGGCCTTGGCTAGTTAGTCTATGTCCTTTTTCCATTTATTGCGTAGATGCCTCTTTAAGTCTTCCATACCTCCTTAGGTAGGTACTAGGTAGCCCCTAAAAAGCCCTTAGCCCTAGCTAGGTTATAAAAGAACTTGTCTAGCTTAGATTAAACCCTACTAGATCTAAATTTGCCCTTAAAGGGTTCTAACATATTTATTAGTGGCTTCCTCCTGCATGGCTTCTAAGAGCCTTATAATAGCTTCCTAATATCTGTCTTAAAGGATATCAGTATGGGGCTCTTAACTTTCCAAACTTGGGCCTAGGGAAGCTCTAGCTATAGAGGTAGTATTAGCACTAGTAATTAGCGCGGGTTTCCTAATAAGCCTTAGGTCTTAAATTAGTGTTTAGGTTAAATTACCTAAAGGGGTAGGCCCGCTTAGCTTATAAGCAGTCTATACGCCGCCACTATACCAATTATAGGCCAATGGTCTTCTAGGAGGGTTCCGGTTGGGTCCCTAGTTAAATATATTAGTAAATTCCTCTAGCATTTCTAGCTTAGGAGAAGATCTTAAAGTCGCCTCTAGCGCTTAGTCTTCTAATTAGCCTAGGTGGGGCCAAAGGGGTTCTGGTTATTTTCTGGCGGTATTGCGTCCGTTATAGAGGGTGTTTACATTTTCCTTAGCGGTGACCATAGGTATGTGAGAGTCTTTAAGCTCCTGGTGCATCTGGGTGTTAGGGCTTATTCGGCCATCTTGCCCAAAAGTTTATATTATCGCAATCTCTCGCTATCAGAGGGACCTTTCTACCTTAATGCGACGGCTTTCTATAGGGTATTTATAGGGTTTCCATTTAGGTCATTGCAAGATTTTAAGGGAGGATGGTAGGTGTAAATAAAAGATATAAATTAACAATCTAGTCTTTAAAGCCAGCTGCCCTTCCAAATGGAGTAAGAAGGATTTAAATGTAAGGGGAACTTGTAGACAGGGGGCTATAAGGACACGATTGTGGAATAGGATAGATTGGTAAGAGAGACAAATCCTTAAGGAGGTAAGGCCTCTGGGATTGTGGAGACTATATACTACGGGCACGTGCCTCCGGCACGTAACCGGCGACTATCTAAGGGGCGTCTAAAGGTTGTCCTAAGGGCAGCCCAAGGTAACCGCAATAATATCCCTTACATAGCCTTAGATAACTTACTAATCTACTAAAGACTTACAACCTAATATTTGTTATTAGATTTAGAACTAAAATAAATTAATGCTTATTCTAATTAACTAAAGAGATCCTATAATAACCAAAACCTATCCGCTATACTAATAGGAGCTAGCGTTAGAAGATAAACTATAACCGCCCTTATACTAAAAGCGGTTATAACTACCTACCTATAAGCCTTGTCTAAATTGCTATATACTATAACTTTAGCTAATACTTATCGCAATACCCTAATTAACCCTGCTATGGTTATGTGCTTTAATTATAGAAAGGATAGTTACTTTGCTATATTCTACCTAGAGCTAAAGGATATAAGTAATATTAAGGAGATAGAGAAAGAAGAAATATCTAATAAGTTAGGAAAAGAAGAACCCTAGGAAAAGACCCCCCCCTAGGGTATTCTATTAATCTTAAAAAGATTAATCTAAGTTAGCTAATGGGTGGAAAATACTTTATAGTTCTATATATAGTATCTTAAAATGGATATAGAGTTAATATAACTGCCCTTATTAACACTAGAGCAAATAGCTTTACCTTTATAAATACTACTTATATAAATAACGTTGCTAAGTTCTTAAATATAAATACTACCTAACTAGAGAAGCCTATTTAAGTAAAAGGCTATAATAGCCAAGCTAATAAGCTGGTTACCTATATCTTAAAGCTATATATTGCTATTAACAGACAACGCTAGTTGTAACGGAACCTTGTAGCAGGAACTACGGTAGGTCCTATTATTAGGCTAGGTATATAGGTAAGAACAAATCAACAACGTAATAATAACTGGTGGAGTGGTTGCCTAACAGATTAACTCCAATTGTATTCTAAGATTTACTACAAGGAGAGAA
>Ga0307507_10004107_pt1 | contig 26538 bp, 8 predicted proteins | sample 7_EM_MG_FD_207223 | JGI IMG/M metagenome (GOLD analysis project Ga0307507, IMG submission 207223) | Populus trichocarpa ectomycorrhiza microbial communities from riparian zone in the Pacific Northwest, United States - 7_EM | ecosystem: Host-associated > Plants > Roots > Unclassified | place...
CCCTCGCGTACGCTTCGCGTACAGCTTACGTCAGCCACGCGTAGTATATCACCTTCCTACGCCTTCGATCCTTACGATCGATCGCGTAACGTCTTGTAGACTCCTCAAATACATACGTTCTGTAGCCACTGCCTCCGCCCCATGACAGCACAGTAGTAATCTAGGTAGTATAGTAGCTTTAAAGTTAATTATAGATATTAACACCGCCTATCTAGTTATTGTAGTTAATAGAGAGCCTAGGAAGCGTTAACTTCTTAATTAGATTATCGCCCCAAACATTAGCTACTAGCTTCTTAAGAAAGGAATTATATGCTTATAGCCGACGCCAATTAACTTCATCAACATCCTTATCGCCGCATAAGTGAGCTGTTATTAAAAACTGTACTAAATTCTTATCCTGCCATATAATCAAAAGCACTAGATCAGCTATATCAACAACTATTCCCGTAATAAAATTAAACGGTAGCCTTGCCTTCCTTTTATTAGCCCTTTTATACACCTTTGGATAGTCCTTTAAGTTTAATTAAACCGTGCCAGCTGCAGCAATTCTAAGTCATTGAAGCACCTAAAGTAATGGAATATTTGTAAAGTAGTTATCTAAAAATAGGCAGAATTAATGGGCCTAAAGAGGAAGCTGCCAGGTAAGGTAGAGGACGCACTTAGAGGTCTTTAAAAGGACAATATCTTAGTAATCTGTTCAAGAAGGAAGCCCAAAAAAGCAGCCAGGTAAGGTAAATATAAAGCTATAGCAATATCCGTATTAACAAAGACTTATTATTTTAAAGCCTTTAGGTACTGGCTTGCTAGGCAATTTAATTATAGCCGTAAATTGTCTAGTAAACCTCACCATCATCTTATCAAAACTAACTATAGATCCAGGTATAACGTACTTCCTAAATGCCTTACCTAGAGGAGTCATTAACGGCTTAATTTTCTTAAAGATCTAGCGTTTAACGCCTTCTGGTGGAGGCGGTAATATATAAAAAAAAGCACTTAAGTTGCTCCCATCTTTTTTGGCCTATAAATAAGCTAATTGGGTGCTAAGGATATTCAAGATCTATTGCCCAAAAGTCTCGTACTTAAGGAGCTTTAAAGACGCCCATATAGATAATAAGTCCTACCCAAATCATCAACTCGCCAGCAGAGGTCTCCTTCTATACCCGTAATTATCTACTAGCGTGTTGTCCTAATTAGTAATATCCGCCGGCGTTTTAGGAGACTATATAAAGGTTTATATTAATTGCAAGCTTCTTAAATACACTAATACTAAAGAATAGTAGAAACACTTAAATTGGTAGGTCCTATCCAGATTTACACCCACCAGACATTATACCAATCTAATCTGCTAGTATACAGTAAGCAAAGCGCTTAGTATCCTCATTTTAAGCAGAAAGATTAACAGATTTAACGCCCACGCTAAAGCCGTAAATAGGCTTACTAGTACGCCGAGCAGCGAATATCAGCTCCTTAGGAAGGTTGACAACTTTAAGATCTAGTTCAGGAACGGCAGCCATAGGCTCCTATATAGTAGGAACGGTAGGAAGGTCCATTCTTGCAACTTCTTCAGCTAATAGCTCTGGTAATTCAGTCTCATCCACCTCATCCGCCTTATCCTCAGCGGTCTCACCGCGGGCCTTAAAAATAGCTCCTACTTTGTCCTCAATATCCTCCACCTGGGTACTCGGCCGAGCCTCTTAAATATCCTTACTCAGCGCCGCCACCTACTATACAAGTACTAGAGCCACTAAAGCCTCTAGAGGCTATACAACTACTGCCGCTAAGCTATCGTGTGTATACTGCGTTGCTTAAAAGGATTATAAATAAGACTCCCATGCTTAAGGTGCTTTTAGAGGCTTTATAGGCCTTAGAGCTTTTAAAGCTTTAGGGGCCTTAGGAGGCTTCGGAGCTGAAGACGCACGACGTTTTCTAGGTGGCATAAGGACGATATCTTGCTGAGGGTTTAATCAAATAGGCAGCAATAATATTGAAGCTTTTTCATCAACTATACTACTAAATATTCTATACAGGCTCCTAACCACGTCGCTGCTGCTCACCGCAATATTCGAGCGTCAGAGGCGTAGATGAGGCGCCTATACCCCTACTACCGAGCAATCGCACTGACCAAGGCTTCAACACCAAGCTATATACGGTATGGAGCCTTTAGATTGGCTTAAGAGGCGTGCATATACGAAAAGTGCAAGAAATCGTTGCCCAAGAATGGGATAGTCGGCTACATGGGAGTGCAGAGTGTTGTCGAAGAAGGAAATTGGGAACTTTTTAACGAAGGGTTGACCCAAAACGGTTTAGTTCGCGGTTAAACCTTGGATGAGGGTCTAACCCGGGAATACATAATGCTGATTCAGAAGCTTAACGCAACTGTCGTGAAATTTTTAAGAGACGACTCATTACATCAAGGCCAGCTTCATTAAGCATATGACGCACCTTGGATTCTCGGCTAGATACCTGAAAGCTTCTCTCAAGAATCAGTTGTTTCATCGAACTTAAAGGTCTTTATATTAATTTTTCTTGCCGGCCATGACATCATATGCTTCTGATTATCCCGATCTACCATTTGACCCGGCATATAAGAAATACTTTGAGGATTTCTACGCTACAACTGATACTCCCGATGCTCATGAGAAATATGTTGAATTTTTCACTCCAGACGCAACGGTGGTGGTGGCGTCAAAGCGCGTGAAAGGGAAAGCTGGTCTGTGACCCCCTACTGAGAAGAATGTGATCTGATTAAATTATCCAGAAATACTTGCCTTACGGAAAGGAATGTGGGAGAAGGTACAGAATAGGCTCCACCGACCACTGAAGATATTTCCATATGGCCCGAATGCGAGCGAGGTAATGCTTTTTGGAACAGTGCAATATGGCTTGAAAAGCGGTGGTCAATCAAGTGTTGACTGGGCTGCATATGCACGCTTGAAGAAGGTTGATGGGAGCGTGAAAATGGATTTCTATCAGGTGTATCTTGTAAGTAGCAGGGAACGGACTGCTTCTGGATACAACACTGAATTGCGCATAGGATACTGCCGCTCAGAGTCCTGTAAAATAATGATGACAAGAAGACTTCATATATATTTACGTTTCTACTTTTATAAAGCTGCTGAATAGCTCCAAAATCAATATCAAAATGCTTATTTGTTCTCCAAGTAACCGGAAGCTTTACTGTTTTGAAAAATCCATATATGGTTGGAAGAATGTCGCTCCAAGCCTTTGATGCTGGCCTAAGGACATCATTGTTCACATTTCGTGGCCCGCAGTCCCGTCTGAGCCTATCATTCCTCAAATTATAAATGCATGCACTTACTATGTTCGTGCTGGCACTTGTTTTTTTATCGCAGCTTCAGGCCTTTAATTAATATTCAATATCAATATAAGGGCGTATTGATATTGATATTGAATACAATATATACAGTCTTGGCATGGTATTCTTGGTAAAATTAGGCCCTACAGAGCTTCAAAATTCGTCCAATCTCTTATCAAATTTGATATCGTCAATCTGGTAATCTTTGGCTCGGTATTGTAGGTGTCAACGGCTTTATCAGTGCTCCGCGATCAAGAGCCTCAGCCCAGGCTAGATAAAAATAAGCAAATACAATGTCGATCCAATATCGGTTATTGGCCAATCTAGACCGGAAAATTATATTTCCGCAATATTAAAATAGTTATTTGCACTACCCGTAATTTGTTATTTGCACTACCCGGGTGCGCCTAGGCTGCACGAGGCTCTGCACGAAGGTCTACACGAAACTCTGCGTACGGAGGCTCTGCACGAGGATCTGCACGAAGCTCTGCGTACAGAGGCTCTGAATGAAGCCCTGCGGAGGCTCCGCATAAGGCTCCGCACGAAGGTCCGCACGAAGGTCCGCACGAAGGTCCGCACAAAGCTTTTATATAGAGCCTTCGTAGTAGAGCCGTCGTACGCAGAACCGTCGTACGCAGAGCTGTTGTGCAGAGCCTCCGTACGCAGAGCTTCGTGCAGAGCTTCGTGCAGAGCTTCGCGCAGAGCTTCGTGCAGAGCTTCGTGCAGAGCTTCGTGCAGAGCTTCGTGCAGAGCTTCGTGCAGAGCCTTATGTAGAGCCTCCGCAGGGCTTTGTGCAGAGCCTCCGCAGAGCTTCGCGCAGAGCCTCCGTACGTAGAGCTTCGTGCAGATCCTCGTGCAGAGCCTCCGTACGCAGAGCTTCGTATAGACCTTCGTGTAGAGCCTCGTGCAGCCTAGGCGTACCCGGGTAGTGTAAATAATAAATTACGGGTAGTGCAAATAATATAACTCTAAATATATATATAATAATCTATTTAGTTTCGCTATATAGCTACTTATCCTAGATATTATATAGAGGTATAGATTAGATCTAAGTGCTAGAGATACCCCTAACTAGCTAGGTATATATAGGTTGCTGTTAATAATCCTAATAGTTAGATATATGCTAATATATATAAAAGATAAAATTCGTACATACCTAAGCTAAAATAATTATATTTTAGGCCGTAGCCCTAGGCTTATTATCCTCTATTAAGAGAGGATCTATTGCCGTCCTAGATCCTTCTCCCCCTACTAGGGGTAAGCTATAGCTGGCCAGCGTAGGTATATTATTACCTCTATCTTATACGATATACTAACAGTATAGTTAGGCTATTTATAATTAGTATAGTAACCACTAAAATAACTGTTAGCCTAATAGTATAACGGGAAGGGTTATAGGCCTAGCATAGTGCCGCGGTACCGCTAGTAAGGTTAATCTACTACCTTTCTACAAGACTATATAAGGATAGCGTTAATATATAAGGGCCGATGCATTCCTATTTAATATAGGTAAATACTCCTACGTATAAACACTATATCCTACCTAAGAAGGGTGTAATAGACTACCAATACTGGCCGAGCTACAAGACTGCAGCCTAGAAGGCTCCAAAACAGCATTAGCACTACCCTTATATATCTTGTATTTCTTACTACCTATCTCTATTACCTGTACTTAATCTTATATATATATTACACCTAATTTCCATAGATTTACAATTAAGTCGTTCACTTAATTCTCTTACACTGTAAAGCTTATAGTTATAACCCCAGATTGCACTACCTACTAACTAATTAAATGTCATGGCACAGTCCTGACGCGTACTGTCTCGTACTGTTTCCTACTATTGGCTGGCCCACCACTAGCGCCTTGGCGGCTGCCCCTACTGTTTGTGTACAATACCCCCTTTTACCTCCTTCTCCTCTTTATACCACAATGTAGTTATTCAGCCTATTAGCATTATAGCACTGTGACAGTTTATGGTATCTTCTCTTGCGCCCTATTGCGATCTTTATTCTCCCCAGTCCACTGTCCCTATTTTCCCAGTATAATCGCGACCCAGCGCGACTAATAACACCATACTATAGTCCTAGATAATCTTAGTACAGTCCTAGACAATCTTAGTATTGTCCTAGACAATCTTAGTATTATAGCCAGCCTTATAGATTTTAATTATCCTGCCTAGATCCCCTAAAATGGGTAACTAGAATACCCTATTAGTAAATACACGCGAAGCGCTTGCCCGCCTCTTTAATACCTCCTACACTAACATTGCCTAGGTAATTAGGAGTAGTCTAGAGTACCCTAAGGACCTTAATATAGCAGGAACATTTTAGCACCTCTCTATATATATAACCCTTTTAACTAGCGTCAAGAGCGGTCTCCAAACAGTCTATAATAAAGGCCGGACTATAAAGTCCTAACTTAAAGAAGCTTAATACAGAATTAACTCCCTTAAGACACTTAAACTATATATAAAGCAATATAAACAGCAAGCTTTGGTATATACTAAGACTATATAAAGCCTAAGCTCTTAGATTACTACACTTACCTAAACTATTACTAATAAGAACACCGCTACTGGCTCTCCTCCCCTAGCTAAGCCCTATAGAAAAAAGCGTAAAGCAAAAGACCCTACCCTATTTAATAGCAAGGGATCGCCAACTAAAAAGCAAGAAAAATTTAAAATATAGAAAATAAAGATCTAAGGCGTTTTCTATAGAGATGCAAAGTGCTTTAAGACCCTAATAGACAAAGTCCTCTATATGTTAGATATGCTAACAGATAAGGCTTATAACTATATTAAGCATAGCCTTAATATGCTACGTATATACCTAAACAACCTAAGCAAATGGGCCTTCTCTAACCAAGAGTCTATGTTTGCGTACATAAAGAAGCACTATAAGACCATAGATACAACCTAAGCAGCTAAAAATAAATTAGATACCTTAAGCTAAGGTAAGCATAATTACTAGTCCTAGAAAGCAGAGCTTAACAAGTTAATAATAAAAGTAAACAAGACTAAAAAACAAAAGGTAGATCTACTTAGGAAGAATATTTTATCTAAAATAAAGGACTTAGCCCTTACCCTTAGCCGCAAAATTGACGATGCTAACTATAAGGGCTAGAGTAAGCAAATAGACGTATTTGCTTATAACCTATAGAACTACGCCCACTACACTAAGCTAAATACCGCTAAGCTAAGTACCACTAGCGGCTATTAACCTACACTACCTAATAATAATACCTCAGCACCAGCACCATAGAATGACTTAATAGACCTTAACACCGTCAAATTTGGCGGCGGTAGTAGTAACCTCCCTAATAAAATCTAAAGATATTGCATAGATAATAGACTCTGCCTAGCATATGGTTAACCTAGCTACTAAAAAGATACTTATAACCCTAAAACAAACCTAAATCCCCTTCTAATGCTACCGCGCCAACCCCTTTCTAGCCGCGGCGGATTCTTTAGTAGAGGGATTAGTAACCGAAACAACAACCATAAATAGGGACGTGGGTTTAGATATAGAGACCTACCCCCGCAATTCCTTTCCCCAATACAGCCCTAGCCGATGGTCCTATATATAAACTATGGACAAGTGCTCCATACCGCTACTAACTATAAGACCGGCCATATCCTCAGCAAAGTACCCCCTAGCATATATACACCGTCGGAGACTAATATATTAGAATACACCAACTAAAACTATAGCCACTAGCTAAGCCCTATAATCTAGTTATTAAAAGACCAACCCTTAGACTAAGTCGCCTCTAAGGGTTAGAACCATATAGAAAGAAAAATAAAAGAATTAGATCTATACTACTAGATTAGTTAGATCTTATTCTAAGTTAGCTACTACTTAACCTTAGAATAGTAAATAATAATAGGAATACCATTCTTATTTAGACCTACCTCTTCTTACTACGCAACCTACTCCTATAAGTTTTTATTAAAACAGTAAGCCTTATTAACAGTAGTAGTATAGCACTAGCGTTTGCAGACGAAGACTCGCTTATAAAAAAGCATAATATTATAATAAAAAGACTCCTAGTCCTAAAACCACTCCGCCTTACTAATAGACTCCTATCTAGCTTTATTACCCACTACTTTATAGTAAGAATAACAATCGGCCACTATATAGAATCTATACTCTTCTATATTATAAAGTTATTACCCTTAACACTAGTAATTCTTAGAATACCCTAGCTTAAAAAGTATAACCTAAAACTAGACTTCCCTACTCTAGAGCTTAATTTTAACTCCAATTACTATGCCTATAACTATCTCCTATGGTATATTCCTAACTGTAACCAAGTAGTACTATACGGACGCATTACACGGCCAACACTCAGATACTATTAGCTAATAGTAAAAGAGGTGCCTAATACTAGTAAGCTAATATACACAGTAAATAAAACAGAGATTCTGGAAGACTAGACTACTGCCCCATTCCTAAAAAAATAAACACTGCTAGAACTATAAGTCCCCTATATACACCCACTTAACCTAGGTCAGCCAATAAGACACCTAACTTTAAGTTATTTACCATATGTATATATAACCGCACGTATAATAGCTAAGGGCGTTATAGCTAAGACCAAAACCAGAGTAATTAAAACCTCCCCCCTATAACGCCCAACCTTATACCCGTCTCCCGCGCGTACTATATAAGGCCGCCGCCTTATTTCCGCCCCCTTAGGCCAACTGAGCTATACTAGCCTAGCTATAGCACTAGAGAACCAGACACGCCCTAACCTAGACAACATTAAATACACTTATGCCATTAATTTTACCCAGTTCTATAAATAAAAAGGCGTAAAGGTAATAAGGATCTATATAGCAGAGCTAGTAGAACTAGTTAAATAAGAAGAACACTAATAGCTGCTTAAGAAGCTACCTATAGGCCTAATAGAAGTACTAAACCTATTAGAAAGGTCTTTCCGCCGGCTAATAGAAGGCAACTATATAATAGAGGAAGCCCATAAAGCGTTACCCCCTTATTTCTATAACTTCCTTAAGATAAACCTAAAAACCAAGTCTAAGTTTTTACGCTAGAAGATAGTTGACACTAATATTAAGAAATTCCTAAAAGGCAAACCAGGATTAACCTATAAGGATATTTTATAATACTTACTAAAAGAGTTTTATAAATATATTAAACACTTCTTCCTTAAGAACACAGACAAGCTGCCCCCTTACTAACTATAGGACTATAAAATTAAGATTATACCAGAAAAGCAGGCCCTATACTATAAAAATAGACCACTCTTACCCGCTGAACTTAGCTATATAAAGAAGTGGATTAATGAGATGCTAGATAAGGGTTTTATCTACGAATTAACCTCACTAGCTGCTATACCACTCCTCCTTATAGCGAAACCTAGTAGTGGTGTATAAATCTACTATAACTACTAAGGCCTAAATATAGTTACTATTAAGAACTGATACCTACTGCCACTAGTCCATAAGACACTTAACGCACTCTATAGTGCTAAGTACTTTACTAAGCTTAACATGATTACTGCGTTTAACCAGATCCGGATTGCGGAAGGCTATAAGTGGCTTACAGTATTTATTACCCGGTTTGGACTCTATAAGATGCTAGTTATACTATTTAGTCTCTATAACGCGCCCACTACATTCTAAAACTATATTAACTATGTTTTACATAACGCCCTTAACAACTACTGCACTATATATCTTAATAATATCCTTATCTTCTTAAAAATACGCGCCAAGCATATAAAATACGTAAATAAAATTATCCAGAGACTTGGTAATGCTGGACTCTAAATTAACATTAATAAGTCTAAGTTTTATACTACTAAAACAAAATACCTTAGCTTAATTATCTTAACTAATGGCATAACTATAGACCCTAAGAAGGTGCAGGCCTTACAGAAATAAAAGGACCCGATATTAGTTAAAGAACTATAGCAATTTCTTAGCTTCACGAACTTCTACTAATAATTTATTTAAGGCTATTCCAAGGTAGTTAAACCTATAACTAGGCTACTGAAAAAGAGCATTAGCTAGTTATAGGGCCCTAATTAAGCATAGGCATTCTAGACCCTAAAAATAGCGTTTACTAAAGCACTAGTCCTAGCGTATTACAACTACATGAAAAAGACTATGGTAGAGACAGACGCCTTAAACTAGGCTTTAGGTGGAGTGCTCTATTAAGCCAATAAAAGTAACAAGCTTAAGCCAGTTGCATTCTTCTCTACTAAGCACTTAGCCCCTAAATGCAACTATAAAATATATAATAAGGAGCTCCTGGCAATTATTAAGGCACTAGAAGAATAGCGTCCTAAACTATAAGAAACTAAGCAGCCATTTAAAATTATTATAGACTATAAGAACCTCTAGACCTTTATAACAATAAAACAACTAAACTAGTGCCAAGTCCGCTAGGCTGAGTTCCTTTCCTAATTTAACTTTGTTATTACCTATAGGCCTAGCACTAAAGCCATAATCCCAGACGCTCTTAGCCGCCTCCTAGGCGTTATACCTGCTAATGCTAATAATAAATGTCTATAACACCAAGACCGCGTTATCTTACCACTAAAGAAAGTTGACCCTACTATCCTAAAAGAACTACTAAGTAAATCCCAAGACCAGAGCTTTAAAGACTTTATTATAGTAATAGACCTAAAGCCTAAGAAAAAACCCCTTAAGGAGCTTATTAAGAATGCCTATAAAGAGAACGAACTCGCTAGGAATATATTAGCTGTACTATATAAATAGGAAGACCATAAAGTACGCTATTAGCCTAAGCAGATTAGGAAGCTGCTCCACTATAACAAATCTAAATATTTAATTATTGACGGCCTAATCTACTATAGGAATTAAGTATTTGTCCCTAATTTATATAAACTCTAACTAGAAGTTATACACCGTATGTATAGTTTGGGCCCTGCGGGTTACCTAGGCCGCGTTAAGACACTAGACCTCCTTAATCGAATATATTAGTGGCTAGGTATTTTACAGTTTATGGCTACCTTTATAAAAGACTGTGCTCTCTGCTTCCGTATAAAGACCCTATGCTTAGCACCGCCCGGTTTCCTAAAACCACTAGAACTACCAGTCCGCCTATAGACCAATATCTCTATTAACCACATTGTCAACCTACCTAAGTGCCTTTGTAACGGCAAAATATATAGATATATCTTTATCGTTGTTAACCGCCTAATAAAGATAAGACACTTTATTCCTGTTACTAGCCTAGATACTAAGGAGCTTATTAAAGCATTTATCTATACTGTCTATAAGTTACACGGCGCTCCAAATACTATTATTTCTAATAGAGGCTCTTTATTCGTTTCTAATTTCTGGCGTCGCCTAAACTAGCGCCTAAAGGTAACCCTAAGCCCTAGCTCCGCATAGTACCCTAAAACAGATAGTTAAACCGAGATTATTAATATAGCAATAAATAAGTACCTACGCGCCTTTATAAGCTTTACCTAAGACAACTAGGTAGATTAGCTCCCCCTTACTAAGTTTACCATAAATAACTAGGTTAATAAGACTACGGGAATTTCACCATTCTTTACTAACTATGGCTATAACCCACGTCTAGGCGTTAAACCAACAGGCCCCCAGCTATCAGCCCTATCTATATATATAAAAAAGGAGTACCTATAAGCTAATACTATTACTAACCGCTTTAAGCGCATTTTAACCCAGCTTAAAGCCCTAGCTTATATCTCCCAGCGATAATATAAAGACAACACTAATATAAAACAAGACGAAGGTATAATATTTAAAAAGGATAACATAGTTATAATTAGCCTTAAAAATATAAAGACTAACCAGCCTAAGAGGAAGTAGGATAATAACTAGAACAGACCCTAGCCTATTCTAGCTACCTATAGAGGAGCAGTTATAGTTAACCTCCTAGACTATATTTATGTTAATAAGTCTTTCTATACTTTAAAAGTCCGCCTCTAGTTCCTTAAAGAGATCTCTGGTTAAGCACGCATTAATAAAGAGGAACGTTATAATATTACAGGCAGGATAGCCAAAAGGGATAATAACGGCAATATTACAGATAAGTGGGAATTTAAAAAGATCCTTAATGTATATAATAAATAAATAGACGAGTATAGCTTAACATACTATATTAAATAGAAATACTATAATAAGAAAACCTAGGAACCCAAGAAATCCCTAAAAGGGTATAAGCACGTACTACTAAGGTTCTATAAACAACACCCTAAGAAGCCAGGACTCCCAGACTAGGTATAAGATAAGGGAGAGCTACGCCAAGGCCATAGCCAACTATAAAGGTAATTTATAGTGGTTAAGATCTTATAGGACTTCGACTGCTAGTTAAAGTTATTTAATTAGTTAGTTTTTTGCCAAAAAGCGCCACGTGGTAGCAGTATGGAGTTTTACCAATTTTATTTATTAAGCTAACCAATCAAGATTTTCCATGCCCGGTATAAAAAATCGCTATTAGCTCAGTTAAGGGCGGTAAGCAGAAGTAACACCTTTACAGCAAAAATAGGTTACTTATTTAGTTTAGGGACTAAACCTTCTAGGGAGGGGAGTACTATTACGGCACAGTCCTAACGCGTACTGTCTTGTACTGTTTCCTACTATTAGCTGGCCCACTACTAGCGCCTTGGCGGCTGCCCCTACTATTTATATACAATACCCCCTTTTACCTCCTTCTCCTCTTTATACCACAATGTAGTTATTCAGCCTATTAGCATTATAGCACTGTGACATCAAATACTACCTTATTTAAGAAGTTACTACTTCTACTACCTTTACAAGTGTCTTAAACTTCTTTACCTATTAAATAAACGGATAATTAAGCTTAATAAACGTACCAGAACGTACTAGAACAAACTAGCAAATCAAATTATTAAAATAAGGTTTTACTAAGACGCTAACCTAAACCCTGCCTAAACTATCAAAATTCTAAAAATAATAACTAATATAAACAAATCTTTATCTAAAATCAACCTTATTCTTAATAAGCCATCTAATTAGCTTCTATAGTTCTTTGTTATTTAAAATACTGCTAAAACTAATAAAGTATAGCAGTACATTAACCCATCTAAGACGAAAAATAAGCTCCTAAAGCTAGAACCTCTAAAACAACCTATACTGTCATGGGACTCACTCGTTCTCACGCCTCTACGTTATCTTAGTTGACTTAGACCCTTAGAGAGAAAATCTACCTTACCTCCTTATAACGGGACTAGCCTAGTTACAGTAAGAATGTCTTGGTAAAACACTTAATAGATAAATTCCAACGCTTTAATCAAATTCTGCCAAATTCTGCTAAAGTTAATTAAATTCCGCTAAATTCCGCCGACTTGATTAAATTCCACCAAATTCTACTAATATAATGGAATTTGGTTAAAACCTATTAAAATCCGCGTGGGCTTATGCCCACGCGTCTGCTACCAAGACCCTAAATATTTAGTTATACGTTTCCTATATTTCTTTCTCTTCCTTACGCAATGTCTTGTTCTCTTTAAAAGCTATATACCCTTAGATTTAGATAGAATTTATATTATTCCTTTAAATCTTCCCTAAAGCCTCTTCGCATCCTTATATTATATTATATTAAAATAACTACTATTAAAAATAGCAAACGAACACAAATCCCTTTTAATAACCATAAGTATTATATCCCTAGTTAGGGAACAGTTAACCATAATGCAACAATTCTTTACAGATGCCTTAGTTTAGTAGCGAGCTACACTAGAAGCCTAATATTAGCAATTAATAGAAGCACTCCATAAAGAACTCCACAACATTAAGGCACTTTTATTAGAGACCCTAATAATAATACCTATAAATAAGATTAAAATAACCGTACCTAAACCTGACCCGTTAAATGCAAACATTAAACCAGTAATAGTAGTTTAACCCGTATATATAACGAACTAAGTACCTATTATAAAATCTAAAAAGCTCCCTAATTTTCTAATGTTTAATAGAAACTAAAATAACCTACATCCCTTTATAACCAAGCTCCGTCTTAAACTCTTAATAAACTATAATTAATACCCCACTAAAGCTAGCAAAGTTAGCTATAGAATGTTTTAATTAAGCAAAGACGCTATATAAACCGTAGATCCATTCTTCCGCAATAGCACTTTTATTAATTTTAAAACCTTCGTTTCTCTACTAGAATAAATATATAATAACACCAGCTGTAAATATACAGCTATTACCAAACTTAAAAACCTATAATAATGGAACCAAGACTTTACTAGCTTCTTTTTAAAGTTTTTAGGCCTTATTAGCGAGCTGGATTAAAATAAAGCCGCTAGAGTCGCTGCCCTTTAATAAGCTATTTTGGACAAGATTAGAGCCTAGTTAATAGGTAAAGAACTACTAAAAAACCTGTCCAAATTTGCTATAATATATTAACAAATTAATAAAGATCTTTAATATAACAAACAGACTTATTCTCTGAAGTTAACTATACCTTGTATTTAAAACTCTATAAAACCAGTATATACTCTAAAGCGCGATCCTTCTCTAAGACCTAAAAGCCCTATATATAACCCTATAGACCTCAACACTACCCAATCCTATACACCCTTGGGAACCAACAAATAAAGAACTTAAGCCATAAATAGAGAATGCTTTAGATGTGGTAAAAAAATATATATTTAAAAGCATTGCCAAACTTACCCTTTTAAAAAAGTCTACCGTGGTTCCTTCTAATTCTTAAGTTATACCTAATCCTCAAATTATACCTATTCTTTAAGTCATACTTATTCCTTAAATTATACCTAATCCATAAATTATACTTAGACGCCACAAAGCACCTTACCTTTGGTTAACTTGGAAAACAAATTATCCTAAGGCCAAGTCACGCCTTAGAATAAAAAGTGGAAGAGTATAAGTGTTTAGACTCTTCTAGCGCTAATACGGAACACAATTCCCTTAATATACTTAGCGAAATTTAAACACTTAGAAAATGGAAGGAAGTACAAATCCTAATAGATAGTAGAGCCACTAGTATAGGCTTTATTAATATAAACTATACAAAAACTTAACGCTTAAATTTAAAGAAACTTAATAAGCCCTAAGGCCTATAAGGCTTTAATAGCAAACCCTTAATATATGGCGAAATAACGCACTATGCCCTAGTAAAAATATAAATAGGTAAACACCTTAAACATATCTTCTTATTTGTAACACCCTTAAAGCAATATAAAGTTATACTTAGATATAGATGGCTAAAATAATACAACCCTTTAATTAGCTGGGTTAAAGAAATACTAAAGTTCTATATAATCTACTGCTAAAGTTATTACTTAAAAAACCATTTACCCTATAAACATATATATAACTATTTAAATTTAACATAGTATAAATTGCTCTTGCTATAAACCTCAAGCTAATTGTTACGGACGCTTTAAGTACGATGTTACAACTACTTGGGGAAGAGTCGTAGGAAGCTAGTTAGTTAATATAGGCACGGTCTAAGATAGATCTGGTGGAACCATATAACAAGGAATGGTAAGCGAGTCACATAATATTATACGCAGTATATAAAGTGTACGCAGTGTACGCCTGTATATAATACGTATAACACGTACCTTATATATAAGAGAGGATTTCTTAGGAGTATAGTTGTATATTTAAAGGACCTTAGTCCCTACCATAGATAGTTCTCTCCTTGTAGTAAATCTTAGAATATAGTTAGAGTTAATCTGTTAGGTAACCACTCCACCAGTTATTATTATATTGTTGATTTATTCTTACCTATATACCTAGCCTAATAATAGGACCTATTATAGTTTCTGCTATAAGGTTCCGTTACACATTTACTATTAAGGTTACGGTATTAAATAAGATTAAATAATATGCCACCCAAAGCACTAGTTATAACGATGTTGATAATAGCTATAACCTTAGGACTAGGAGACACTAGTATAGCAGATATAGATTCTTAAATAGTTACGCGAGGTTAGTTATAGGAAATGGTTAATCACTTATAAGACAATAATAGGATACTTAAAGAACGTATTAATGGAATTAGAGTAGCGAAAATTAAACTACCTTTAATTAAACGGTTCTTAGGAGAGAAGTTAAAGCTTAAGGGGTTTCTTACGTAGATACACTTTAAAGTAATGCAGGAAAGAGCGAAGTTAGCAATATTATTAGATTAAATAGCCTATACAGGATTATTCCTGATAGAAAGGGCACTTAAGTGGTTTAAATTATATCTCACGGAGATATAGGCTAATGGCATAATAACTACTAACTAGGACGTACGGTATATATTTACCAGTTAGAACGGGTTTGTGAAATAACTAATATAGATATTTAGAGACCTAAAGGCCATAACTATAGCGGAATAAAAGCTTCAGAACTTAGTATAACGTACTTTAGTAATTAAGTATATAATACAGTTTTAAACACTAGCCACGTAGGTTAAGTAGAATAATAGGGCGCTTATAGTATAGTATAAATAGGGACTTAAGGCTAAAGTCTAGGACGTAATTATCCTAATAGAAGATGCAGATACTCTAAGAGAGTTAATAGACTAGTTAATAAAGATTAATAATAGGATCTATTAAAGGGAACAAGCTAAGAGAGGGTAAGACAGAGTTCCATAGTTATATAAGGCATAGAGTACGCAACAATAGATATAGAGTTAAAAACTATAAAATGGCGTAGAGCTAATAGACCTAAGCGGTACTAAAGAAACCTAAAGGTAGGAAAAAAAACTATAGAAACCTAAAGGTTAAGGATTTAGTAATTAAAGGACCTAGAAGTAGAGGCTAAACTAGGGATCTTAGCAGCAAAAGACGTTTAGGCGGACTCTATAGCAAGAAAAATAGTTTAAAGATAGGGCTTGCATAAATTGCGGAAAACAAGGTTATTTTGCCAAAGACTATAGAGGTGGTTAGAGTAACCACGCAGTAAAGGGAACTAGGCTAGCAGACAGCACGCATATATAGAGGGACGATGGTGCACTATAAGGAATAAAAGAATGTTTAATTAACAGTTTTATATATTGTTATAACAACACATACCGAATTTATAAGGACGCTAAGTACGGCGCAAGCTATTGGCTATAGGAGCTATTATTATTTAAGTTTAGAGGAACTAACAAACTAGCTTATAGATTGGATATTAAAAATAATAAATTTAATATAGGCGAAGCATTTACTAATAATAAGGTAATAAAGGCAGCTTACTAGGAGTATACAAACCTTAGAGAAGTTAAAATAGAAGTAAAAACTAAGACTATTATAGAATAGGGTTTAGTAACGGATATTATAATACTATTAGATACGATTTCCATTGCTTTATAAGATAATAGGAGTAATATTTAAAAGAAACTAAGCAAGTAGATAACTGCTAGTGCTAGCTTATTACTTAATAAAGGCAAAAGGCTATAGGCTTAAGATTTTTAAGAAGAGATAAGAGAAGCTTAAGATTTTTAAGATAAAATAAGATACACTTAAGAACCTACAATAGACGAAAACCAATGGGAAGGGGTAGCTACTTAGTTTATAGACAAACGAATAAGTATAGGACGCAAGTTTAAGAACTATAAGTTTGGGGAATAAATAAGAATATTAGTAATCCTAGGTAAACATAGTATTTAGCTTAAAGATTAAACAGTTAATACTAGGATTAAAAAGCAAGACAACTATAAAGATCTAGCTATAAGACGCAGAAAATAAAAAACTATAAATAAGTTTAGAACAAGAATTATTATATAGTAAGAGTAAAAGCTAGATAAGAGGTTAGCTATACCAGGTTATATAAGGGACAGAGTACCTATATAAAGAGTTACTAATAGGCCAAGTATAGGGACACCTAGGGCAAAATAGTTAGATGAACTAGAATAAGAAGAGGATTTAGATATTTTAATTAGGTTTAAAGAAAAACATACTAAAGGATATTATAATGTAGTAATAATAAGGTACTTTCTAATAGATAAACTATATACACTAAACCAGTTATACGGAAAGTAGTATAGGTAATAATATAATAATAAATAGGAAGACTTTTATATATAGCTAGATAAAAAAGTTATCTAAGACCAACCTATTACGGAGAAACGTATAAGTTATATTAAGGGAGTATTAATTATAATATTAAGGAACCTAGAAGAAGGATTTAGGGACTAGAGAAGTAAGCGACAAATTTTAGTACCTATAGTAGAAATACTAGTGGTTAGGTTAACTAGGTATAGGTTTAAACTTAAGGATAAAGATAAACTAAGAGTTAACCTAAAACATACAGCATATTATACACTATTATAGATAGCTTATGTGGATAATATATATAATATATATAGAGCACTAAAAGACAAGAACTAGAAGTACCTAGTAAGGATATATTAGGCACTAAAGGAAAAGCGGTTTAGGAATGCTAAGTATATATATAGATGGCACCCAGTAGAAGTATAAAGTTAAGGGGACTTAATACTTTAACCAGGAAGATTCCTTATAGAAGAGTGCCTAGACAAATAATAGTGGTGGGAGTGCCCAGAGAATACTTGTCTATAGTATATAGAGGAAAAGAAACAAACTAAGTATTAGCTAAGGTTGGACTAAGTATAGGTAGGATCTAGCAGCCAATAGTTAGGAAAAGGGAAGGTGTATAGGACTAGAGGAAACTAGTATTAGAGCCTTAAACCCTTAAAGGAATTTAAGGATAATACCTAAGTTTATAGGTTAAATAGTAAGATTAATAGTTTAAAGTATTAGTAGATAGTGGAGTAACTAGAAACTATATGTTACTAAAGGTAGTAAAAAGGATAAGGTTACTATATAGATAGAAGAAACACCTATATCTATTTATAATAATTTTAGAAGATTAGATAGCCTATAAAGGAGGTATTATTAATTTTAAAATAGGACCTATTTAGTTAACTATTAAAGGAAGACCAGTTAGAATGTCTTTTAATATCCTACTATTAGGATAGAATAAGGCAATACTAGGAATGCCTTAGTTACAGGAGTATAATCTAAAGATTAATTGGGTTATAGGTTAGGTCAATATTAAGGATACTTAATGGCGTAAAGTGCGATAGTAAACTAAGTTGGTATAGTACTAAGTTAGAGCGATATATAAAGAGACTAAGTAAGGCTTAAGTTATATACCAAAGAGATACTATAAGTATGGTAAAAAGTTATGGTTACTAGAAAGTGAAAAGCTGTTAGAGTATATAGCATAGGACTATAAAATAGAATTAAAAGAAGGAATAAGTCTAAAGTTCTTTCTAATCTATAAGCTTACTAAAACGGAGTTAGTAGCGCTTAAGGAGTTTATTTAGGAGAACTTATGTAAGGGATATATTAGACCGTTATAGTTATTAGCAGGATATCCAGTACTGTTTATCCCAAAGAAAAACGGAAAACTTAGGATATGTATAGACTATAGATAGTTAAACAGCATTACTAGGAAGGATAGGTATCCTTTACCCTTAATTAATAAGATCCAAAACAGGATAGGCAATATAAAGATCTTTATAAAGATAGATCTGAGATGGGCGTACTATTAGATTAGGATTAAGGAAGGTAATAAATAGAAGGTAGCCTTTAGGTTAAAGGAAGGACTATATAAACTATTAGTTATATAATTTAGGCTTATAAACGCACTAGTAATATTCTAGAAGTAAATTAATAGTGTATTAGGAGAACACCTAGATAAGTTTATTATGGTATACCTTAATAACATTATTATCTACTTAGAGAATAAGGAAGAATATAGAGAATATATTAAGTAGGTCTTAAAGAGACTATAGGAAGAACAGATGCTAGTAACAATTAAAAAATGCGAGTTCTTTATAAGAAAAACCAATTTTATAGGATTTATTATTAAATTAGGAAAGATTAGTATGGACCTAAAGAAAGTTAAAGCTATAGTAAGTTAGCACGAACTAGAGAATATTATGCAGTTAAGGTCATTTTTAGGGTTTTGTAACTACTATAGGAGGTTTATAGTATAATAGTTAAAAAGTATTAAGCCATTTACAAGACTAACAAAGAAAGAGGAACCGTAGGTTTAGGGTAGTAAATAGAAGAAGCTATTTTAGGAACTTAAAGAGTTGTTTACCTAAGAGCTAGTCCTTAAGATCTATTAACTAAAGTTAGAAACGGTTATTAAGATAGATATATTAGACTTTGCACTAGGAGTATACTTGCTATAGAAGCATTAGGACGCATAGCATCCAATAGTATACTATAGTTGGAAAATAATACCACTAGAGTTAAACTATAACATCTATAACAAGGAGTTGTTAGGTATAGTTATAGTACTTAAAGAATAGAGAGCATTTTTATAAGGCATAGAGAAACTATTTATGGCTAAAACGGACTATAAGAACCTTACAGGATTCCTAATAATAAAGGAATTTAATTAAAGACAGGTTAGATAGGCGGAAATGCTTATAGAATACTATTTCAAAATTTAGCATACTAAGGGTATAGATAATGCACAAGCAGACGCTCTAAGCAGAAAGGCTGAACTATAAAGTAATAAAAAGCTATTAGGAGCTTTGTTGTGAAAGAATTAAGACGGATTAATTAGGTATAATTATTTAAAGATTATAGTAACTAAGGAAAGTTAGATCTATAAGTTACTAGAGAGTAATTAGATATAGAAGATCTAAAAAGTATAGGTAGAGGATCTAGACTTAAAGCAATACGAAAATAGAGAAGTAACGTATATGCCTAAGTCTATTATAGAAGAATTTGTTAAGGAATTTTATAAGGGAATAATATAAGGATATAACAGGTCTATAGAACTAGTGTTAAGGCTTTAAAAGGAGTACATTATTTAAGGAATCTGGGGGCTAGTAAGATAAGTTATAAAGGAATATCTAGATTGCCAAAGGAACAAAGCAACAAGGTATAAGCCGTATGGAGGGCTATAACCTATTAAGATACTAGGAAGACCATAGGAAGTTATATTATAGGACTTTATTATTAAGTTACCAAAGTTAAGAGATTCTATTATAGGACAAGATTATAACGCGATTTTAGTAATAGTGGATAAGCTAATAAAGTGGGGATACTTTATAGCATGCACTAAAGAGATATTAGTAGAAGATGTCGCTAAAATCTATATAAAGGAAGTATTCGTAAGATATAGAGCACTAGATAAGATTATATTAGATAGAGATCTAAGATTTATAATAGTATTTTAGGAAGTATTTCTGGTAGAATAAGGAGTTTACGCAGTAACCTCTATAGCGTATTATCCGTAGATGGATAGATAAATAGAAAGACTAAACTAGACACTAGAGCAGTATCTAAGGCACTATATTAATTACGCATAGAATAATTAGGTATTGTTATTACCAGTTATATAGTTTATATACAATACAATACTATAAGAAGGAATAGGGACATTACTATTTAAGGCAAACTATAGGTATAAACTAAGAATATCGTTATTGCCACGTTAAGTAAAGAAGACGAGTAGCACAGCTAAATAAAGAATAGAGACGTTAATAAATCTTTATATAGACTTTATAGAAATAGCTAAACTAGTATAAGAACGAATAAAAAGGTATTATAATGCTAAGAGATCTAAGGGACCAGATCTTAAGGAGGGAGATAAAGTGTGGCTACTATATAAAAATTTTAAGAGTTAATAACCAAGTAAGAAGTTGGACTATATTAGACTAGGACCTTTTAAAATTGCATAAAGAATTTTATTAGTTATATATAAGTTAAACCTACCAGCTAAAATGAAGATCTACCCTATATAATATATTGCAATGCTAGAACTAGTACGTGGAGATATTAAGCCACTAGTTTATAAGGTAGACACGTATAGAGGATAAGAAGAAGATAAATAGCAAGTTTTAAAGATTATTAGTTACGAGGACGTAGAGGACGAAATATGGTATAAAGTAAAGTAGATAGGCTATAGTAAGACTACCTAGAAACCACTAAGCAACCTAGAGAACGCTATAGGAAAGGTATAGGAGTATTAGAAGAGAGTAGGTTAGGTAATATTAATAAGGAAGAATCGCTAAAAAATAAGTCACCTAAGGGGGACCTAAGAGGAGCAATTGCCGAGCTACTTAGAGTTATTTCCCTTATAGGAGGAGAGCTAGTCCTTTTATTACCTAGCTTGTTAAGACCCTATTAAATAAGTTTCTACTCCTTAGAATAAACCTTCTTATAAACCTTCTTAAGATGGGTTAACCGAGCAAACGTAACCTACTAAGACTTAAAGGAGCGATATTGAGCCTTAAGGGCCCAAGTGGTCTCTTTAGCAGAACGGTAGAGTTTGGCGCGTACGGCAGCTAACTTAGACTTAAGCTTTGTAGTGGTAGATTAAATATAAGACCCTATAATAAGTTACTTAAGGAACTTAAAGACTGTTAAGAGTTATAGGACGCGTATATTTAGTATTAAAGACAGAGCAAATATTATAGGATAATTAAATATTTGCTTTAGTGCACTCTAAGTAAAACAAGGGTTATTAAGACAAGGGACTTGCTATTATAATATATACTAACCCCGCTTTCGCATAACGAGAATATAGAGACAATATTATCTCACTAAGTAACAGTATGGCAGCCATGGTATAAGCACAACATTACGCTTATAAAGAAGAAGAAGCTTTAGGTATAATAAGTAAGAATATTAACTAGACTAATTAAACGGATATTATACCTTTAGTGAATGACTTGGAGATATTAGGAATCTTTAAAAACAAAGATAAAAAGGAGGGAGATGGTATTACAGACGCTTTAAGTATAATATTATAACTACTTAGGGAAGAGTTGTAGGAAGCTAGTTGGTTAATATAGGTATAGTCTAGGATAGATCTGGTGGAACTATATAATAAGAAATAGTAAGCGAGTTATATAATGTTATATACAGTATATAAAGTGTACGCAGTGTACGCCTATATATAATACGTATAACACGTACCTTATGTACAAGAGAGGATTTCTTAGGAGTATAGTTGTGTATTTAAAGGACCTTAGTCCCTACTGTAGATAGTTCTCTCCTTATAGTAAATCTTAGAATATAGTTAGAGTTAATCTGTTAGGCAACTACTCCACTAGTTATTATTATGTTGTTAATTTGTTCTTACCTATATACCCAGCCTAATAATAGGACCTATTGTAGTTCCTGCTACAAGGTTCCGTTACACTAATATAATAAATCTATAACTGCTAATTATAGTAAAGAATGCGAAGATATTACGTTAAAACCTCTTAAAATTTATATAATACAGGCCGCGCCTTTTATTTTATTAGCAAAAAGACAAGATTATAAAATCTTTACTATAACTATAAAAGACATTAAGAAAGCACTAAAACTAAAGCAGTATCCTAATCCTTAACCTTTTATACCCAAAGAGTACTATAACCTAATTAATAAGTTTAAAAAATAATTTATAGACTAACTAGCCCTATACTAAGAGAAGTATAATTTTAAGATAGAACTTAAGCCTAGTATAACACTAAAGTTCAGTCCGCTATACGGTATATTATAAGAAGAACTGCTTATAATATAATAATACCTTAACAAGCATCTAGAAAAAGGATTTATTCGCCCTAGTTAATCTCCATTTACCTTTCCCATACTATTTATTAAAAAGCTAGAAGGAGGCCTAAAATTCTATATTAACTATTAAGCTTTAAACATAATTATAATTTAAAACTAATATCCAATTCCCTTAATTTAAGAGACGATTAACTAATTAGTAAAGGCATGGTACTTTACAAAACTTAATATAATCGCTGCCTTTAATAAAATTTGTATATATAAAGGAGATAAGAAGTATATAGCTTTTTGTACATAATAGGGACTCTTTAAATACCTAGTAATGCTATTTAGCGTAAAGAACGGTCCTAGTATATTTTAGCAATACGTTAATAATACGCTTCGTGAATTCCTTAATGTATTTATTACCGCGTATATTAATAATATCTTAATCTACTTATCCTTGCTTTCCAAATATTAAAAACATATTAAAATAGTCCTTAAACGCTTACAAAACGGGGGCTTATAATATAATATTAAAAAATGCAAGTTCCACGCGTCCAAGGTTATATACTTAGGCTTAATTATATCCCGTAATAGAATTAAAATAGACCCTAAAAAAGTCGCTACAATTATAAACTAGGAAAGCCCTAGCAATATATAGGATATTTAAAGATTTCTAGGATTTACAAATTTCTATTAACGGTTTATTAACCACTTCTTAGAAATTGCTTAGCTATTAGTAAACCTAATAAAGAAGAATATAAAAATTAAATAAACCGCTAGATATAAATAAGCTTTTAATAACTTAAAATATTACTTTATAACTACTCTAATCCTTACTTACTTTAACCCTAACCTTAAATATATTATTAAAACAGACTTATTAGATTATGTGCTAAGGGGAGTATTATTATAATATAATAAGAATAGCGAGCTATATCTAGTAGCCTATCTCTCCCAGAAACTCGCCCCTACTAAATTAAACTATAAGATATACAATAAGGAACTGCTTATAATTGTTAGATGCTTTAAACAATGGCGTCCTAAGCTTAAAGGATTATTGTTCTTAATATACGTGTTAATAGACCATAAGAACTTATAGTACTTTATAACTATAAAGCAATTAACGCAGTGCTAAATTTACTAGGCTAAATACCTCTTATAATTTAACTTTAAGATTATATACTAACCAGGCAAACTTAATTAAAAGCCTAACGTATTAATATAACAATTATAGGATCTATCTATAAACGCTGCGGATAAATGGATTATAAATTAATTACGGATTTTATTGCCTCCTAAACGTTTTAAAAAACTATATCCTATATTCCTAAACACAGAACTTAACAGAAATAAATTAGAAGTTAATAAATAGGAAATAGAAATTAATAAGCTAATAGAATACAAATATAAGAATAATGTATAGATAATAGATATAATAAAAGCAATTTAAACAGGAAAATAACAGTATAAGGATATTATACTTACTAAATGCGAGATTTAAAATAATCAATTATACTATTAATAGAAGATAGTAGTTCCGAATTCTAAACCTTTATAATTTAAGATACTTAAATTTATACACAACTCCCCTATAGTAGGGCACCCTAGCTATACAAAGACTTATAAAATTATTTAACAAGCATACTACTAGCCTATAATGCACGACTATGTATAAAAATACGTTTAAGCATACAGAATGTGCGTACGTAGAAAGACCTCTTACGTAAAGAAGTAAGGAGTACTTTAACCGCTACTAATTCCAATACAAAGATAGCGTGATATTTTAATTAACTTTATAGTTAACTTGCCTAGTAGTAATAGGTTCACAAATATTATAGTAGTTGTTAACCATCTTATAAAAATGCGATATATAATTCCTATAGACTTAATTAATGCGATATTAGTAGCTAAATGTTTTATTAGGCACATCTTTAAGCTATATAGACTTTCTAACTTAATAATATCTAACTATAGAAGCCAGTTCGTTTTAGACTTCTGGCAAGCTCTATATAAACGGTTAAGTATTTAAATATAACTCTTAACTGTATTTTATCTGGAGATAGATAGTTAAACTAAAATTATAAACGTAATTATGGAATAATACTTATAAATATACTACTCCTACCTGCAAGATAACTGGAAGAAATGGCTACCCTTAGCTAAGTTTACTGCAAATAATATAATAAACGTATTAACGGGCGTAACGCTATTCTACGCAACCTACGGACAAGACCCTTAACTTAGATTTAAACTATAACCTAAAATTAATATAATAGGACCCATAATTAAACGGATCTAGTTAATTAATGTATATAACTTCACTAATTAAATAAAGTAGTTAACGGAACTATTATTGTCGGAATATATGGACAGAAGTTACGTGGTTACGCGTCGTTAACGTGTCGTCGTCGTGTCTTTGATTAGTCATCCTTATGGTGACTAATTAACCCCCTACTTAGGCACCGCGATCCTTATAATCCTCTGCTTTTGATACCTATTAGACAAGAACAAATCTATTAGTTAATAGGCTAATTAAGTGCACTTAGGTGATACCGATATTAATTAATAGTCAACCTTACCGGTTGGCTATAGAGCAACAAGGTTCACTGCCGCCCTAGCAGCTTCGATTAAAAGCAGTATTCCAGTACCTAGCAGCAAAACTAGCACCTAGTAGCTCCGGCAGCACCTAACCCCAGCAGCTTAGAATATACGACAAATACGCAACGCACAAGACATTCTATAGCAGCAAATCAACACCCAGCAGACCTCTTTATTGAGCCTGTCTGTATACCAGCTTAACAGCACCAAACGCCCAACAGCCCTCGGGCAGTACCTTAGCAGCTACCTCAGCAGCTACCTTAGCAGCACTATGTGCAGCATACCAGCTTTAATAGCACCTAGCATCACAGCAACCTAATAGCCTTACGCAGTATCCAATTACCTAATAGCTTTACGCAGTAACCCAGTGTAGCAACACAACTTAGCAGCAAACTAATACCTAGTACGCGTCTTAGTATACAAATCAACATCCAACAGCCTTGAGCAGTATACTAGCATTATAGCAACCTAGCAGCCGTTAGTAGCACCTAGCGTCACAGCAACCTAGCAGCGTTAGCAGCACCCATTACCCAATAGCCTTGTGCAGTACTCCAGCGTTATAGCAACCTAGCAGTATTAGCAGCACCAAAGTACCTAGCTTCGCCAGAAGCAACTAGCTCCAGAAGAGCACCCTATACAAGCTCAACACCCTGCCACGTCGAAATCACGTTAATAACGCGCTTTCCAGCCCCCCTGCTCCTCCGTTAGCATCCGCAGCAGTTACCAGCGCGCCCTCATCTTATGACAATTTCAGCTCTGCCAGACTCTCAAAGTTCTGCCAGCACGCTATTTCTATATTCTCGACACCCTACTACGTCGAAAATCACGTCAACAGCACGCCCCTAAACGCTAGCGTGCCCCTCTACGGCCTTTGCAAGCTACGAATACCACGTTAATAGGGTCTATATATTGGTGGTTTTACGCACAAAGAAAGAACTGCCAGTGTTGGAATATATAGATAGTGGTTACGCCTGCAATCCATCTGACGCTGGCACCGTACTGCCACATACAATCGACAAACTGATAGCGCCGCTATGCCTGCTATTATGATACTGATCGTGCCTATATGCCTACGATCTACCGACCGAATGATCGTGCCTATATGCCTGCGATTTACCGACCGACCGATAGACGAGCTCTACGTTCAACCACTATCACC